>JGI24022J15233_10002315_pt1 | contig 17670 bp, 8 predicted proteins | sample Ectturendosymbi2_FD_15233 | JGI IMG/M metagenome (IMG submission 15233) | reverse complement strand
CCCAACATTGTCATAAGTACTTTCTTCAATACAGTACATTTGCTTCCGAAAGACCTCAGTTTCGAACATGGGGGCGCCAAACTTGCTTCTAGCCCCGGACGCCATCTAACCTCGTTACGACCCTGCACACGAGCTCAAGAGTCAGAAAATTACGCACTTTTTACGGAATCAAGCGACAAGCTTCAACAAAGTTTTGGCCAACTCAACTACAGCATATGAAGCAGAGAAGAAACTACAGTGTGAAATGCACTGCCAGCGTAACAAAACGTATTGTTAGTTTCGCGCGTCATTGTACAGTTTACCAATCACGTGGTTGCTATTGTGAACGCACAGAGAGGTGCTTTTGTGAAACACAATGACTTTTATGATCCACGCAACGCAATCGAATTAGGAAACTGACGTTGTGCATTATTTAGCTGACAGCAATAAGTATACTGGTCTCAAAAGGAACAAATCTTCTACAGCTCTGCTTGCTTCTGAATTGTAACTTCAGCAATAAATCCACTTTACAAATACATCTAAATCCAAAAGATGCACTTGGTAACGTGATTGTCAAGTAACTTTTCACCAGACCCTGCATTGGGAATTAAGCTGGCCATTTTAAGAGTTGGAATACATTCCAGACATTGTTTTTTCCTGACCGTTTGACGGACAGCCAAAAAGATGGGCCTTTGCATTTGAAATTTTGCTTGGTAGTGTGACATCACCACTACCTTCATGTGACGTCATTTAGACGTATGGCAAATTTTCATGTAAACTTAAGATTGCCAGAGTTCGAACAATGTGTGCTTCTGTTCTGCAGAGAGTTTATGGTGTCAGCAGAGACAATTGTTCTTTTAATTTTCCCCTTAGGTCGTTTCCATCTTCTACATCACATTGGAGAGCTTTGTTGCAAAGTTGTGTCGCTTGTTGTTTGTATTCCTGAAGATTTGTGCAATTTGCGGATCTCGCGTAATTGTAACTCACCCACAAAAAAGTTTTTGATTTGCTTTTTTTGGTGCCTATGTGTGTTATAACTTCGGAAAACAATTTAATGGCTCGCTCATATTCTCCTTTAGCGGCAAAGAACTTTCCACAATGAACAATGCTGTTGATTGATCTGCTCCAAACGCCAAGTATATCCGTTGCTTTTTTGATCAATAAGTCACAGAGTTTTTCACACGCTTCACGAAACACTTCCCTTTCTTCTGCGTTGCAAAGTTTCCATAACTTTGTGCAGGTACGTACATAAAAACGCATGTTTTCGATGTCGTCGAATGACGTTTTTGAAGAACATTTCAGCAACCCATTCTCATATACTCTCTCCGTCTCCAGGGAAGAACCATTGATCTCAAGTTCGGCGATCCGCAGGGATTCTTGCAACACACGCTTCCTCTGACTTTCGCTCATGCTCGACATTCGTTTAAGTCGAATGTTTTTCTGCACCGCTGGAATTAGTTTCACGAAGAGAAGTTTCACTCCAGTAACTGTTTCGGATTCAACACATAATGCTTTCACCAGGTCGGCTGTCCATAAGAACTTCTCCCTTCTTTGTTCGGTGAATGCTTTGTCGTCATAGAGCACGACTCTTGACAAGGAATGCAGAATGGAAACCATACGATCTATAAAGAAAGTCTGATAATAATCAGTTCTGCTGAGAAAAACATGCCGAGATTTTTCACGGAACTTTGAAATCAGTTCTGAGGAAATGGTCATAGAATTCTGGGCAACCTTTTGCAAATTATTAAACAGATCTTTGTCTGGAATAAACGGTTTATAAAACTCCACATCTTCTTCCTTTACTTGCAACACCGTGGCAGCATACTCAGAGATGTCAACTCCAGATTGCAGTAAATCCTTACCTGCGTCTATGCAAGCTTTAATGATTTGTGGTGCGTGGTCATGTACAGGAACAGGTTGCTTGTTTGTGAAAAACTCGAGTTTTATGTCACAGCTCGTTCTTTTTGCTACTTCATCCCAAATCTTGCAAGCACAGACTTGTAAGTTCTGTTCAGCTTTTTCCAGAATATATGCACTTGTTGTTACTCCAAGCACTTCGAGCAAATGGATAGAAATCATTTTTGAAAGAAAATCCTCCACGTTTAGATCACATGTTTCAAAATGGTTTGAGACAGATTTCAAATGAGGTTCCATGCTTCTCATCCAGCGCAAACTTCCCCTTTTCCTCAAATCTTTGCTTACAAGTGACGCAATACTCCAGGCCGCTTTTTTCAAATGCAGAGAGAACTCGTGCCTCTCCAAGCTTTTTAAATGTTCTTGCACTGCCGAAAAAAACAAGTTTATGAAAATAAACGTTTGCCACATTTGCTCCTTCGCCAACATTGCAGAAAGTAAAGTCGGCCATTCGGTCAATAAATGATCCTGAATCTACTTTGTTATTAAGGCAAATAGAGTCTGGATCAGCACTGCTCACTGTTCGTCTGTGACTCTGCATAATGTTGCCAATTAGAGATCTTGGAATGTAGCCATGATGAAACATGGAAATAGTTTTCATTTTACTAAGCACACCTTCTTCCTTATCAAGCAAAGTGATGATGGCTTCAAAAACATGTTTGTAGCTGGGGCCAAACTTTTTGGCAAGTTCTTGGAAATTTCTCGATATCCTTTAAGACCGTCTAACTTTAAATAGTCGCAGTACGTTATGTGACAAATTCGGCAAAATGCTTTAACGGCGTTAAGTCCCAAAGGAGATCCACTCAAATTATCAATAATTTTCGCAGCACAATTTTTTTCCTCTGAAGAATCGTAAGGATTTAGAAGCTTTAGACCTTCTGCTCGTGTTAAGCCTCCAACTTCGTGTTTTTCACAAACTTGGCTGTCAGCCAAAGCACGTTTGGAATGCGATGTGACATAAATGTGGATAAGCTCTGTACTTTCCATTTGTTCAAGAGACAAAGATATTTCCTCCAGCAAGTCTTGATTGTGCTTCGGTGGGTCTTGAATGACAATGAGAATAGGGACTGATGCCGAAACAAGAAGTTCCATGTACGTTTGAGTATGATTTTTATCCAAGCCAGAACATGCCTCTTCGGCAGCAACCTTTTTGCACAGAAGATTGTGCTTCAGCATTTGTTTAGCAAGATCCTGAAGACCTTTTTTGATATCCACACAATCACCACTGCAGTCCATCTCGTGCTTGACAACCAGTTCGGATTTCTTACAATCGAAAGGAAAATCCTGAGCAAGTTTGCGCACTATTTGCGTTTTTCCCGAACCAGGGATACCGTAAAGATGTAGCAGTGAAATTCGTTTGTATCTTTGGCCTTCTTTGGTAAGTTGCTAATCACTTCTGTCCATAAAATCTCTCACTGGGTGGCGCAAGTTCAGTATCGACGATTTTTCAGCAGCACCTTTGAAGAAAGAGCTTCACGGAAATCGGTGGGAGGAACGTTAATGTGACACACTGTTTATAACAACAAGTAGGTGAATTTCTGCAAGAGACGCTTCAGCAATGAGCAATATCACCCTTCTGCAAAATTTCAGAGCTTTCTCAGCATAAATTTTAGTTCATCCGATGTAATTTTATGAACGTTAAATTATATATTTTAGTGAATATCTAAAGCTCAACTTGTGTATCAATAAAACGTAAAAGCAGATAAAACGCAAAAACTTTAGACATTCAGTAACTTTAACCTGGTGTCCTCGGAATAGCAAGAAGTTATATATTTTAGATCAACTTAAATCCGTTCACTGATGGCTAGTTACTGATGTGGACTAGTGCATGCCTCTATAAATTGTACTTACGTCGAACATGATCTAAAATGAGTTTTGTAACAACGATTGTAATGCAAACGTCCGACAGAAGTCTTTCATAATCTTATCAAATCTGAAATCAGCATTCGGATATTTGACTGAGGCACGGGCACAATTTTTTGGGGAAAACGGGGGACGTGACCCCCACTTTTTCAGACGGTGGGGATGTAATATGTCACGTCCACCCCATTTTTTTCTCTTTAGGTTTTGTATTTGGAGAGGTTTCAAAAATAAAAGTGATGTTTGTCACATTTTGTGTGAAGAGCTTTTCGTGTTAAATGGTAGACCACACATAGCCAAGTTGATGTTGAAATAGAGTTTGGTGTGGTATCACAGATTCTGTTAGTTTATACATTTTAGCTTCTATAAAATGATTTTTAACATTTTTCAAGTTTCTAGAGACCGCGACAGATGGTTTAACTGCTTCATTATGACATTTTTACCCTGTGTGGTATACTGTTAGAAAGGTCATTTTCTTGAAACAGTGAGAGTTTTAACATGTGAGAGACTGAACATGTGAGAGACCACAGTGCAGACACGATTTGTTTCGTGCAGAAATGTAACTGGCTTTGCTATAACATTGGTTGTAACCAGGGGTGTAGTGGGGTAGGAGGGCGTGGGAACGGCGTTCCTAGGCAGCGCAGAATTTAATGATGCTAGTGTATATAATGTGAGAAAGTTACGTTTTCAGGCAAATCTCTGGTAAGCTTTTGCCGAAGACAAAAAGCAGCACTATTGTTACTTAGTGTTAGGATGGGCAGTTTTGCAAATGATTGTCTTCAACCACTAGTTAACAGGATTTCAATAAAAACGGTGGAGAAGTATTTACCTAGCTGTATATTGACCTGTAGCTCAAAACGTACGGACATGACAAGGAATTAAAGATAAAATACAAATTTATCATCACTTCTTGTAATGTCGCGACAATGGTGACCAACAAATCCAAAAGATATATTTGCTGTGACCCCTACACGTTGCGACATTGCGCTTGTGCTGAATGCATTGGTTCGTAAGTCATCTAATTTACCTGAGTTCAACCAAACCCACAATGCAGCAATGTTTTTATCGAAGTGCAAAATATTTTCTTTACAGGTACGTGACACCCAGTCTTGCTGGACATTATTTTCGTGTTAAAACCTCTACTGGTCTTCTGGACCCCCTCAGAGCAAAAGTAAATTTATATAGTTTGGTCCGCTGACACCGGTGAGGGGGCAGAATGTTTCAAGCTGCTCTCCCAAGTCCAACCACATCTCTCGAATGCGAGAGACGCAGACAGGAAGTAAACAATGCCCCTTTCTCCTTTAGTGCGTTTGGTGCTGTGCTGTTGATCGGTGAATGTGTCTGAAGTTGGTTCAGGCCGCTTTGTGGTTTCATGGTTGAGTTGTGGGAGTGCACTAGAGTTCAGCTGTAGCAACTGAAATAGCGAATTGCCTTGAAAGATGTCAGGGCGTTTTCGCTGATAGCTGGCAATATCTGATGCGCGTGCACTACGCAGTGTGCACAATGTACCAGCTGCCTTGACCGACTAAGTATGTTGGATTGGTCACAGCACAAAAGCTCAACATGGAACCTCATTTCATTGCTGAATTTCCTAGTGGTCACAACAAACTATGCATTGTTTGCATGGGTCGGAATTTTGTTGTAAAATGTGGGGGCCCTGTTTGGCGCGAAACCAATTTAGTCATCGGATCCATGCAGAAGTGTGGGTTTATAAATACAGATTCCCGATCTTTATTTCTAGAGATGTTTTGAAAGCAACGCTAATCACGCTTTGCTTTATCCTTGCAGATGATTTACAAATTAATATACTTAGAAATTTGTTGCTGGACACGGTACTGTAGTTCATCTTGCTTGCATTAATATCGCATTTGGATACAAACAAGCACAGCAGTATAGTAAAATACATCAATTGGGTTTCATCAGAGCTGTCAGTTGGAGTGTACAAAATGCTGAATCGCAGTGGTCGCACGTGCATATCACTCTTGTAGTAGAACACATCAATTTTCATGCATTGTGTAAGAAGTGTGGGTTACAGCGCGATTTGATGTCTTGTTCAAGTTGCTTAACGTTACAAAGACGATAAATACTTTTTCTTGCACATTTCTGTTTATTGACAAAGCTACAAATCTTTTTAATGCTACTGGGCATCATTCATGCACCCGTACAAAAATCTCCATTGACATCTTCTTACCAGTAGCAAAAACGTTTGGCCTAAAATGAGCGTAGCCTACTTCACAAAATGATTGCAATCTATTTTTACCGCTGGTGGGTGGAGGAAGTATCATTTCAATCTCCCCTTGTCATCTATACCCACGTATCCATCTAGCCTACGATACAATTTCCGCATACCTAATCGTCTGGTGACTCTTGTCTTGTGACTTCTGTCAGAGATGCCACTTAGTTCAGTCTTTTCACAATCAATTGTTTCAGGTTCAACATCAGATTTTAATAGATGTAATTAATGTCAGAAGTTTCACTGTAAGAGCTCTACGTGCATAGCGACACGACAATATGCAGTATTTGAGACTGAACAGAAACCAAAATGCACAGGTGAATTGGGAAAAAGGTGCCAAGTTTTACCTGCATTGACACGAAAAAAAGAAGCTCTGCAATAATGGAGATCCGAGCGGCGAGGGCAATTGCAATGCAGAGTTACGCTCTGCAGCCTACAGCAAAACTAGCTGTCACGTACCTGTAAAGCAAATGTTTCGCACTTAGACGAAAACATCGCTGTATTGTGTGAGTTTGGTTAAACTCAAGGTAAATAAGATAACATACGAACCAATGTATTCAGCACAGGCACAAAGTGTAAGAGTCACGGAAAAAACATTTTGGATATGTTGGTCACCAATCGCCATCATTGTCGCGCCATTACAAGGAATGAGGATAAATGTATATTTTATCTTTAATTCCAAGTAAATTTCTCATGCTTTGAGCTATAGGTCAATATATAGCTGGGCAAATACTTCAACATTTTGATTGAAATCCTGTTTAGTAACGGATGAAGACAGTCTTTTGCAAAACTGCCCATCCTAAAACTAAGTCTCCACAATAGCGCTGCTTTTTGTCTTCACCAAAAACTTTGCAGAGGTTTGCCTGAAAATGTAACTTTATAACATTATATAGGCCTACACTAGCATCATTAAATTTTACGCTGTGTGTTTCTGAATAAGTGGCAACCAACGTTACAGCAAAGCCAGTGAATTACATTTCTGCACGAAACAAATCATGGATGCACTGTAGTCTCTCGAATGTTCAGTTGTAAAACTCTCATTGCTTCTAGTAATTAACCTTTCTAACCATGGGCGCAATTTTGTTGTGAAATGCGGGGAGGACAGTTTGGTGTGAACCGATACAGACATCGGGTCGATGCAGAAGTGGAGTTTTACAAAGGAAGATTCCCAAACTTGTTTTTAAAGATGTTTTGAAAGCAAAACTAATCGCTAGGGCAACCAACAGTCAATAAAGTCAAAATTTTTCTGCCGTTTCTAAAGTTTATGAAACGTCCACAAACCAAATTTCACGCTCATACCATGAGGGAATGCCAAGTTATTAGGTCAAAAAAAGTCAAAATTTACTTGGCAGCACATTTTTTTTCTCTTTATCGATATTTTATTGAAACTGCAACAACAGATAGTGATATGCTTTTACAGGTTTAGTCGCAATTCTTTAATAATAATGGGCTTGTTGCGATTTCTGACAAAATAATGTTGTTTTGCACACTACTGGACGATTGAATATTATGCAGGATAGGCGTGGTAGGCGAGAAATGTGGTTTTGCAGTACTTACTGTATTTTGGTTAATGCTCAATCCATTGTGCATATAGTGTTTCAGCTTTATGATATCCTCAGGTTTGACTCTACTGTAGTTATTAATCTACTTATCAATATATCATCCCCAAAGATAAACAACCAAGTTTTTTATAATTTTGAAGCAGAGTGCATAAATATGCTTCTGGGTTAACCTCGACACCTAAGGCTGAATTATTTTGCAGTTGCAAATGCAGAAAATTTATAGGTCAAAATAAAGTCAAAATTTATAAATTATAAAGTCAAAATTTTAAGTTTTTAGGTCAAAAAATTGGTTGCCCTATTAATTGCGTTTTGCTTTATCCTTTCAGCATTAAATTTTAATAGATATAGCATCAAATGTTATTAGATGAAATAAATGCCAAGGTTTCATTCTATGCGTGATACTTGCATCAGTACACGAAAATATACTTGAAATTAAACAGAAATCAAAATGCACAACGGTGAATTGACAATAAAGTACCAAGTTTCATTTGCATTAAACACGAAAAGAATGTCCAGCAAAACTAGGTGTTACGCACCTGTAAAGCAAACGTTTTGCACTTGGATGAAAACATTGCTGCATTGTAGGTTTGGTTAAACTCAGGTGAAACAGATGACTTACCAACCAATGTATTCAGTACAGGCACAAAGTCGCAAAGTGTAACAGTCACGGAATGAATATCTTTTGGATTGGTTGCTCATCATTGCCGTGACATTACAAGAAATGAGACTAAATATATAGACTATCTTTAATTCCTAGACAAGTCCCCAAGTTTTCAGCTAAAGGACAATATATAGGCAAGTCAATACTTCTCCAATGTTTTGACTGAAATTCTTTTTTACTACTGTAAGATTTGAAGAGTTACAAAACTGACCATCCTAAAACTAAGCAGTGGCGTAAGCAGAAAATTTTCATGGGGGGGATTTGGTTCAGGGTCATATGGTGGTTATTTGTATTTGGTGTGCGCTGTTTGTGGCGTCACAATTTGACTCATGTTTCCAAACCAATGTTTTGGCGAAGTTTGTTGACATAATATGCATATTTTCTACATCCACTTCCCTTATTTTATATGTCATTGCACTGAATATAAACCATCAGTGCTCCAAGGCTGTCGAAGAGAAGCAAACTCAACGCTACGACACAGCAGTTCATAACTGCAAAATATCAGGCTGCGCGTTAAAACAGGGTATTGAAACACACTCATCCTACGTCAGAGCAATTTACAACTGCAAAATCAGGCTGCGTTAAGGTCTCGTCAAATACGAGCAGTTGAGCATTGAAGGTGTGCGGTCGGACTGGCTGGCGCGCATCCTGGTTGGCAAGATCGAATTTTGCTAAACTACAAAAGAATTGAGAATGCGCATAAAGTACGCAAGAAAACGTTTGTTTTTTTGTGATGTATAGAAGTCGACAAGCCCGTAACCAGGGGGGGAGAAACCTCCCTAGAAAAATTTTACCCCCACAGGAAAAATGTGTTGGGCGTATTTTAACACTATTGGACATATTTAAAAAAATTCTCCCCCTCTTAGAAAACTCTTCGCCCCCCTGGTGTTCCAAGCAGGTTACGGACCGGGAAGTCCAGCAAACATTTCGTTTCCTTTATCCTGCTAAGACATTATCAAATGCCTGAATGCTTCTATGCTAAGGTTTTTGAGCTCGTGCAACAGGTTTATCATGCTACAGAAATTGGTACTGCAGCCAATACGGTCAGGGCTTGCGCTGATCAGCCTTAGCAGACAAAACAAAGGTAATTGTTTCGGATAATGTGAACTACCGCGGAGCACAATCTTAAACATGCGAGGTGGACGAAAGATCTGCAAAAAGTGGTGAGATGGTTTCTGGACGCAGACGATAACGGAGATTCCCCCGAAATCTTGTTATTACTTTTTGGCGCATTTACAATGCTCCTTGAAATTTTCATGCAAATTCATTCCGTGGTATTTGCATTACGTCAACAAAATAACAAGCAATAAGTATGCAAAAACAATTAATCTCCTTTGCGCAGGTAATAAGGTTTTGGTAAAATATCAAGCTCAAGGGGGGTGGTTAACCCCAACCCCTCTTGCCCACGCCCTTGCTGAATATAAACTATCAGCCCTCCAAGCTAGCACATTGGAGGAAAATACAATCAACGCTACAACACAGCTGTTCATAACTGCAAAAATATCAGGCTGCGCATTAAAACAGGGGAGTAAAACACACTCATCACTGCGTCCGAGCAAGTTACAGCTGCAAAATGAGGCTGCGCTGATGTCTTGTCGAATACGAGCAGTCGAGCATAGAAAGTGTGTGACTGGATCGGCTGGCGCACAACCCGGTTTGCAAGATGGAATCTTACTAAACTACACAAGAATTGAGAATGCGCATGAAGTAAGCAAGTAAACTTTCAATTTCTTATTATGTATAAAAGTCCAGCAAACTTTTAGTTTTCTTTTTTCCCTGCTGGGACGTTATCAAATGCCTGAATGCTTCTATGTTAGGGTTTTTGAGCTCGTGGAACAGTTCTGTCATGCTACAGAAATTGCTAATGTAACAATGTGGTCAGCGCTTGCGCTGATCAGCTTTAGCAGACAAAATAAAGACAATTGTTTCGGATAAAGTGAACTATCGCGGAACGCAATCTTGAACATGCGTAGTGGGTGGAGGATCTGCAAAAAGTGGTGAGATGGTTCCTGGACGCAGACGATAACCCGAATTCCCACCAAAACGTAATTATTACTTTTTGGCCTATTTGCAATGTTCCTTGAAACTGCATGCAAATTTATTCCGTGGTATTTGCATTAATGCGACAAATTAACAAGCAAAAAGTATGCGAAAACAGTTAGCCTCCTTTGCGCAGTTAATAAAGGTTTTGTAAAATATCAAGCTCAAGGGGTGGTTTTAACCCCAACCCCCCCCTTTGCGTACGCCGTTGAAACTAAGTCTCCACAATAGTGCTGCTTTTTGTCTTCGGCAAATAAGCTACTTCGCAGAGATTTGCCTACAAACAGTGGCGTAGCGATGCCAAATGCCGCCCGGGGCGCATCACAAAAGTGTCGCCCTTTACACCCCTCAAATTTCCTTACATTGAATTCAAAATGAAAGATGATGTTTCGTAATTATTTAAAGATACAAGGATTAATAAAGCATTTTCAAGATCACAATCAAACACTCACAAACTGAAATAGGTCTTGTTTTACATTATCGATTATGAGTCTTACTTTTTTCTGCTTGTCGCCACCTTCCTCATTATTACTTTTCCAAATTTTTTTTCTTTTTTTACTTATTCATATATGGATCCAATAATGTTTCATCAAATGTTCTTCTCTGTTGGTTTTTAGTCTCCGGTAAGCCCACCGCTTGGCTTTTTAATGTTTACTCCAGTGCCGGATTTACCTACAGGCTATATAGGTTTAAGCCTAGGGCCTCAAGATCCAAGGGGGCCTCCAACAAACTGTGGTACGCATTGAATCAAGATTAAACTTCCCTCAAATATTTATGTTTTAATTTATTCACGAAATTTAGTTTTATTCAACTTTCGTGGTGATCACGCCAGAGTATTCCAACGAATTTCCATGAATCTCAATATGACGGTTGGTCAAGCCGCATGCCAACTATTGTGCCGATCTACTCAAAACACGCTGGCTGCGTCCTGCGTTTGCTTAATCGTACCGATTGTTATGTGTGACTCCATCAAAAGAAATTGTGGCTGTTCATGTTTGAAATGCACCTGATCAGTGGCATAACTGACGGGTGGCAGGGGTGCGAATCTCCCCCCCTGTCAAGATAAATGTAAAAACCGGGCCCCCACCTAGCTTGTATTTTGGTATTTACTATTCTTTTCATTTCAGTAGATAGTTGTTTTTTGCGTTTTTCGGAGTGTTTTCCGGTATATTCAGGTTTTTGTATAGCCGTTCAATACCGGATTTGCTGTTGTTTCTCAACGGTTTTCTGAAAGTTAGCCAGTGGGCTCCCTTCAGATAGGTTTCCTTCTGGTTCAAATCTCTAGTTACGTCACTGCACCTGATCAGAGCAAAGTTGTACTACAGATAAGAGCAATGTGTAGGGCTACCAGCAGTATCCTACAATAAAAGCAAAGTTGTTTCTTAGGTGACTGAACAATACAGTAGTTTTGTGAGCGTTTGTATCGCGTAAAGCTCGATTGGTATTTTTAGATGTGATTTATTTCCATTTGAATTTTCTTCAGTAAAGTCATTCAGAAATCAGATTGCTGTTGAGTACTTGCGCAAGTTTGTACTGCTCCCATGCTGCTAAGCAAATCAGAGAAGATCTTGATGAGCTTGAATATCAAGCAAAAATCACTTTGCCAACTTGCAACCGCAGAACTCTCCCAACGAGACAAGGAAACAGCAAAAAAATGACAAAAGCGCGTTTGGGTCTGATGCCTTAGATTAGTGGTTCTTAGTTTATGCAACCATGTGAAGCCTTATTTCTTAGCTTGATGGCCACTAACTGCTCAGGAGAAAGATCCTCTTCAAGATTCAAAAGAATTAAAAATAAATTAAGGTTCGCAATGTTCCAGGAGAGGTTGTCCACACCAAGTATTCGGTACATTAAAAGCGACAAACTTGGGCAAACAAACTGTGATGAATTCTTAGATAATTTTGTTATGAAGAAGGCAGGACATAAACTTTTTAACTGTTTACTGTTTTATGTTCAGCTTTACTTGATTCAATGACTGTAGCTTTTTATTTCTTTTTACGTATTTCAATAATGACAGCATAAGTGAAATTCAAACCAGTCCAGTCGCCACGGTGGGCATTGGTGAGCTCAGCCTTTCCAAATTTAAATATGAAACACTATAAATCAGTCAAGGTTTTATCAAATTTTCAGAATGTCAAGTCCCCTTGCGCAAATTTAAACCCCTATTCAAGATTTTCTGGCGACGGTTCTAGTTTTTAAACTTCACATCTTTTCACGCGACAGGATAATTGCGTTCGATTCTTACCAGTCTGAAACAGTGAGAAACACGTGAATTTTTTAGTCTTTATGCCGCCACACATACATACATACTGTATATAAGTGCAGTGTGTTTGTTCTATTTTAACACAGATAAGAAAAACAGATGTGATTCTTATGAAAAACGTAGACCATGTGTTTTGTCAAATTTTTCAATTGTGGGTATTTCGGTTGGTTTGCCTATGGCAGTTAATAATCCTGTTCCCGCCAGCCAAGTACGGTTTCAACAATTCCGTGTCATTGAAGGCTTTTGCGTCGAAGGCAGCAAACAAAGGCAGTGATCGTGGGCACTCCAGTAATGATTCAGAATTTTTTACTGACCGTACTTTCAGAGCGTCATTTTTGGATTTACCAAATTGATTAACGCTTTCCATTTTTTTCCTCGCAACAATGGGAGAGGGGGCCTCACAAGTGGATTAGCCTATGGCCTCGCATCAGTTAAATCTGGCCCTGGTTTACTCATTCCAGGGGATCAAACGAAAAAATTAAGGAATGTCTTGGCGGCATACCTACTTTGCAGATTTTACACATTTAAGTGTGTTCTTTCATATAGTATCCCTGTCTAAAACTAAAAAAGTATAGCTACTGCATATAGCAGTCTATAATATTAATTTCATAATATGATTTCAGTGATGTAAAGGACATTTCACTGTTCACTTCACGTTTCAGTTGTGGTTTCAATCTCTTAGAATATATAAAAGGCTTAAAACGTTAACTCTTTCGGCACATGCACGAGGCCTTCTGTAGGTGCGAGACCAATTTTGATAAAATGGGTCAAATAGGCTTAAAACTGGCTCCAGGTGAGAAATGCTGACTTGCAGCCTTCATTGTGACCTGCACACTTGGTCTAGCTGTTGGGCTTTTTCAGGAGTGTAGTGGGTTGGGAATTCGTGGGAAAGGCGTTCCCGCGCTTTTTTGTACTCCATTAATACATGGTTACGATGTCACGCATGTGACAGTGACACGTAGATTCGCACCGCTAGACAAGAGTCTATAGTGAAAAAGGAAGATCCAGTGTGGAAATTCATGCAGACGAATGTTCACTTTATTCGAATTATTTAGTGCAGTCTTCCCTTTTATTTGGTGTAGCAAGGCCGTTCCCACGCCTCTGTTTTAGCACTGCACCCCTGAGCTTCCTGCAATTACACGTGCGTAGTGTTATTCCTCATCTTCGTTCGTTGCCAACACAACCGTCGACGGAAGGTCTTAAATAGGGAGGCTTTACGTTTGTACAGGGGTCTTGACATTCTAAAACAGGGGTTCCCAACCTGGGGTACATGTATCCCTAGGGGTACATTTGCCTATTCGAAGGGGTACATTTAAGGTTAGCAATAGAAGAGAAACAAATATTTATATACCATTTATTTCAAACTATTTATACATATATCAGTGACTGATATTTTCAAAAATCCTTATATCTTTATTGCTAAATATATCTATGAATATTCATGATAAAATATTTTGTCATAAGAAATTTAAGGGGTACATGAAATGCTGAAGGGGTTCATGCTAATCTGTTGAAATGCTGAAGGGGTACATGGTAAGAGAAAGGTTGGGAACCCTTGTTCTAAAATATGGCAAAAAATCCACTGATTTATAGTGTTTCATAGTTCAATTTCGGGGCTTGGAAATTTGTTTGGTGGGGGCTAAGCCCACCAAAGCCCATTGTGGCAAGGCTACTGGTTACCAAGAGACATCTATTTCAAAAACTGCACTACCAAACCATTCCAAATTCATCAAACTGTTAGCAACACCTTTCCTAAGCTTTTCATGTTGAAATGACTTTTTCTATGACAGCAAATGTTAGTATATCGTTGAACAAGGGGACATATACAAAACTCGCCCTACCTACCGGTTGGCTCTGATTCACTCCACTTGCAGTTCAAATTTACAATCTGAGCTCTACGTTAGCCACGCAAGCACATCGACTGCACTACGCCCTTAAAAGAACGTCATTTTCTGACAACATTACGTCATGAGGAAAAACAGCAGTTGCAATGAAATTGAGCAATGTTACCTTTGGTTACCTTTGCAGAGTTCTTTACTTCAACCGCCAAAATTTAATGTTGATAATCCCACCTAATGACCAGGCCACAGCTTATGGCACTTATTGAAAATATCTCGCTGAACATTAAAAAATAGTATGAGATGTGCCAAGAAATGTTTATTTTTCTAATTTTGGTGAATGCAAGCAGCGGTAAGCCAACGTCTGAACTATGAGCGCTACGGCGATTCACTCAGTGACGGTGGATCGAACACCCAACCCTCCGATTGAGAGGCGAACTAGCCATCTCCGCCCCAAGGAAACGTTCGTCGCCAACGCCTAGGTGTCAGGTGATGTAATGATGTGTCGTTGGGGCGTTATTACGGAACCAATGATAGGAGAAAAAGGATTAAGGCATGACTATTTGCAGTGATTTCATGCAGGGCCTTTTTCATGAGATATTCAGAGGAGGGGCAATGTAAATCTCGACATACCTGTACAGGATCAGTAATGTTTGCTAATCTGCGGTCGGATGTCATCTCTTGACTGGAGTGGGGGAAATGGCTTTGTCTGGGGAGGAAGGTGTAAGCACTGAGGCACAATTGCACCCCAAGTAAGTGTGTCAAAAAGCCCCTGATTTCATGACAAACGCTGGGGTACTTTAGCACATCGGATTTGGCCCAGATTTTTGAGTAAATATTTCATCAATTTGCTCACTCCACAGCCAGATGTGTTTTTTTAGGATATGCTACCAGTCTATAGAGCTTCTAAATACAAAAACGGAAAAGAGTTAGACCGTTTAAAACTTTATTTAAAAGTAATAAAGAAGAGTTAGAAATTTGAAACGCCTATCAAAGTTTAATTTTTATCAACAAAGTGGCGCCTCCCAGAAGGCGCCGCCCAGGGCCCCCTGACCCCCCCTTTGCTACGCCACTGCCTGCAAATGTAACTTTCTAACATTATAAAGTTGCATATTTGAAATTTACGCTGTCACTTTCTGAGTACCTGACAACCAACGTTACAGAAAAACCACTTACATTTCTGCACGAAACAAATCATGGCTGCAGTGTAGTGTCTGTCACGTGCAGCTGTTAAACACTCATTGTTTCCAGACGATGACCTTTCTTGACCTTTCTAACACTATACCACACAGGTTAAAATGTCGGACAGAAGCAGATAAAAGTCTTTCGCGGTCTCTAAAAAAACTTCCAAAATCCTAAAAAACATTTTATCGAAGCTAAATTTATAAAAATATCAGAATCAGTGATATCACATCAAACTCTGTTTCAACATCAACTTGGATATGTGTAACATATAAAATGAAAAGCTTTTCACACAAACGTCACTTTTATATCTGAAATCTCTCCAAATACAAAACCTAAAGAGAAAATGTGGGGAGGCATAAAGTATAGAATTTTTTTAACTTTCAAATTGTGTTTAAACAAATTTGTTTAACACAATCATACAATAACTGCTAGAAGCTGAATGAAACATTACCACTTTCGCACTAAACAAATACTCTATGAGACTTCGTACAGCGCATTCGCAGGCGAAACAAATTACCTTATCTATTTATAACTATCATAATTTAATGCCTTTGTCAGGAAGATTGCATTTCACTTTGGCACTATGCCACATTTTTTTAACATAAACACGTATCTTGAACAACAAAACAATTTGACGATCTTTTTGCTGAACTGCAATCCAGGGTAGCTGCGTGCATGAAGCGAATTTATACTGGAGTAACGATCTAATTGCGACGCCTCACGTCTGGCTGACAGCCAAATGACGCGCTCTGTCTTTTTTGAAATTCAAACGCAGCGTCACGACACGTCACGAAATCTTGACGAACTACACTTCCCAAAAATACAACTAGCCGTTTCGCTCTGTGTGTGACTCATCTTAGCATTAATGATTCGACCATGGTTTACTGTACAACTACACTAAATATCGCAGGATTTTGTGAAATGAATTTGTTACCACGCTCACTAGGACATACGCGACACCATACGTGGTAATCCCTAAAGCAACATTTTGCTTTCAAAGTACTTTAACAACATTGCTCTATATCTACTGGTTTTGCGAACTTTATCCATCATCTTTCATAGAACTACGATTAAATCTTTCCATGCACCATCGAAGATAAAATCTTTGGAAACACTCACTAATCATATCAATAAAAACAGTATAACTCAAGCTATTTTAATTAGATGTGAATACTACATCAGATACCTAATGCGATTTAAAATTTATTTCATTTTTTCATAAAGTTCAGGATGCGCACTAGTGAACTCTAAACGGTATCAAAATTATCTTCAATATCGATAAACAGTTCAAAACTTTTGCTTGGCAACCATTGCCTTCAAAGGATTTTCATTACTTTCACTCCCATAGGCGCTAGAATTATCTGAGATTATCAACTCTATATTTTTCATTCACTTGGGGTCACAATATTTTTTTTAGGATGCTGCAATTTCCATGAGTCATATCGTGTTTTTACTCAGCGCAGAAAAATATTCCAAACCTCAATGCAGACTACACAAATGAAAATCTAAACTCTCGAGGAGTTACATTTTAACTTTTCCAGGTCCTCTCTTAACGACATATTGTGTTTGATGTTTAGAGCGACCAACCAATCTTCTAACATTACTTTCTTTCAGATTTCAGGCAAAAAAAAGAACATTGTCATCATTGAATCTTTTCTCTCATTTACACCAATGGGAGAATGATATTTTTGAAAATTAACTATCGCATTTTTTTGCAGGTCCTTCCTTCTCGACGAAACTTATTACTCTATACCCAAATTCACTCACACTCAATAACCTGTAACCCTCTCGTTTGACATTTTCATAAAAGCAAAACCTCACAATTTACATACGTCACCAGATAGTCAGCAATAACACAATGATACTCATATTACGCCAACCGAAACCTTCATTACCCGACATACACCTAGGATATATCTGCATTACATTCGGTCTCCTCACACTTGGGCCATAACGCAAGACGGTGTCTACATAAAATAAAAGCTTTTAAAAAAGTTGTCTCATTGAAGTTTGCAAATACCGTCAAATCCAACAACTTGGCGATCACACAGACAAATCTCCTCTGTCAGCGTTTAGTCTACATCACCTTACTAAATTAACTTTTCCAACTGAAATCTAACTCTGCTTACCGCTCA
>JGI24022J15233_10002313_pt1 | contig 17675 bp, 7 predicted proteins | sample Ectturendosymbi2_FD_15233 | JGI IMG/M metagenome (IMG submission 15233) | reverse complement strand
CGAAAATTGTAATAGGAAAATGTCAAATTTTTAAAATACAGGGGCCGTGACCGTCCTGTCCCCTTCCGACGCCCGTGGTTGCCGGATTATATTCCATTTTAACCCTTCGCCGTCCGCTTGATTGTACCGCCACTGCGCCAGCAGGTTCGCTTCTCTTTTTCTGTCGCCCATGGTTGGCGCTTTCCTACTGTGTCACTTGTAAATTTGAAGTATCAATGCTAGAATGAAGTTCAAAATACGAAAGTTGTTTTATTTTTCATCAACTTGTTGCATATGCAAAACGTTTTGTGGTACCTTGTTTTTTGAAGTACACAACAAAAACTTTACCTGATTCCCATATATTATGCAGTTTGCTTACAAACTGTCAAAGCATACTTGTTGTTATATCTGAATATAATAGTTATTTCCATCAATTGGCAACTTTCAACAACGTCAATAGCGGCCATACTACGACTAAAAAGCACTGAAACTATAAATAAGCCATCTAGATTGTGCCTGCATCTTTACTGACTATCTGCTGTCACATGCATCCCACACTGACTTGACATAGGACTTATAAAGCATCTCCTCAGATGTGATTTTGGCCTGTATATGGAATTGTGTCTGTGTCTCAGATGTGCGGGTAGACTGCAAAGGGTATTTGAGTTAAACGCAGGTAAGCTAAACATTGCAAGGTAGAGCGTTTTAGCATTAAACACGTAACACAGTCATTAAAAGTTAACATTAAGTATTGCATAGACTTGCTTACAGAGTTTTCCCATTCTCGTCCCAGATGTTTCTCAATATATGGATCGTCTTTCACGTAACCGTAAGTTTCATTGGCGCAGTTGACGATGCCCATTCGATTGGCAGCGAAGTCTACAACGTAGGTTATGCCCATACGATCCAAAAGTTTATTGTCTTCAGGGGTGAGAAGTTGGTTGTTGGCAGCTCCGCATACGATGGACGTTTGCAGCGTAGGTATGGTGCTTTGGCTTAAAATCTTGAAAGGTATGCAAGGTAGTGTCAACGTTAGTATCCGACAACAAGCATTATTTTTTCGGTCCGCCCCATTCAGATGGCAACGTAGGTTTTGCCACTGTATTGCTTTATCGATTGCAATATGTATATCTAATTCATTTCATTTTGCGGAAATGAGGCTGCCCAGTGAACAACGATGTTTTTGCTCCAAAAACTTCTTCGGGAAGTTATCCGATTTGGCTAATTGAATTCAATCTTTCAAAACCTCTGAATTCGAGTCATTGGCAGCAAAAACTGATTCCAAACTAAGTCGAATCATCGATAATGATCTTTATCAGCTTACTTTGATCTTTATCAGCTTACTTTCTGCACGACACATGCGTTACTGACCAAGCACGTTTGACTTTCATAACATGCACACTTTTCTTGGTAAGCCAATTTTTCTGCGCAAGTTAAAATTACGCGCTCACAGATTTTCTTTTTAGTGGTTGCTAAGCCATTTTTTCCTGTCTTGACTTATAAGCAAAACGTTTTTTTACGCTTTTAGAGCACTTCTTCCCACTCGAGAACGTGCATACAGCATACTTCGAATATAAAATCATACAAAACACGTTGTGCCCGATCTAATGTAGGATTAGTATAACGACAGTTCTTACTCGTTTACGGATCAGGATTTTTTTAAAGAATGCGAAGGGCAGTAATATGGACACCGTCAACCTGACAGGCTAGAGTTTCTTCTTTGCAAGTCTTAAACAGTAATAAATAAAAGTTACTTGCCTACAGAAATTACTACGAAAAATATTTGTCTTGATTTAAAAATTTTGGACAACAAGATCGATGAAAAAAATGCATCTTTGCTAAATCTCCTTCAAAATTTAGGAATTTTTGGTCTTTTTAAAACTTGATTTATAAAGTGTAATATCACCACAATAAATCCACAAGTCTGACACGCTCAGCCACAGATTTTTAGCAACATTCCTTTTGGGAACAGTACTTACTCCACCAAGGGCACATGGCGAAAGAATATCACATGGCTCAGACAAAATGCTCGAGTCTCCAACTGAGGTTTTCACCAAATCCACAGAGGTCTACACGACAAAAATGAGATAAAAAACGTTGCGTCGCATGTTGGTCCTTTGCACAGTTGCCACACAATGTCAGCTTCCCTTGCAACACACAGAATTTAGACGCAAACCAACTTTCACGTAATTTTCTGCAACATCGGATTTGAGAACCGTTGTCATACAACAAAAACAGCATATAAACTTAATGAGGTTAAAATGTTACTTTCACACAATCGCAAGATCTCGATTGTTGTTTTTTGGAGTAACAACTATCTTCTCAAGCCGACTTCCAGCAAATACCTTACTTCGTTTTTGTACTTCTTCATGGCTGCTTTATAAATTTGTTCGTCGCATTCGCTGACTATAATTTTCTTCACTTTAAGATGTAATAATTCGTCAATGATGAACCTGGCAACATTTCCTGCTCCCTAATGTAAGCAAAAGCAAATTGTAACATCAACAAAATAACGTAGCCAGTCAGAAATTCAAACTAAAAAGGAACTGTGGCTGCAACGGTGGGAGTGGATCATGTGTCTTCGGAGAAGCAAATTTTGTTGCATTTTTTCAAAAACTGAAGAAAGGATAGCGCTAATTTTGCGATATACAAGGGTACATAAAACAATCATCCAAAAACTAACCACTAAACATGCAGCAGCATATTTTTACAATCAACAACGTGTCTAAGATTTTCATGATAATCAACAATAGTAGTATTGTACTATAAAGGGAAAAAATAAGTTTAGTTCCGAAAAGTTGCTATATTCACTGTCTTATGGGTGAGACTAACACCATTTGCGTAAACAACGCACACTTTTACAGTAAAGCACTAAAATCACTGATTTATTAACTAAACTGCAAATTAAGATAAAAGTGCCTAATTTCTTATAAAAAGTAAAATGCATGTATGACTAACAGTTTAGCAAATCAAACAGAAGCCCGAAAACTCTTTCAGTGCTTACAATCGTATCAGTGGCACAGCACAGAATTCAAATGAACAAGCTACTCTCAAAGAACACGTACTTGGACCACTACTTTTTTTCCTTCTAGACTGCCCATATTCCTGAAGTGAGATGCAGCTTCCATCGCTCGAACTACACCACGTCCTGTGGGTCCACTTGGATTTCCTGAACCTCCTTCGTCGACATAGAAATAAATTAAAAGTTACACCACAATCGCAACTGGAAATGCTGCCGTACTTCAACACAAACCCGTCTCAACATGTTTTCTTTACTCGCAGTGATAACTTGGAGCCAATCCAACTGATTTGACTTGCAGATTGCAAATAACAAATAAAATAAAACCTAACACAATGATAAGTACAAAAAAGTCTCGCGTCGCAGAAGCACTCTTGGGCCATATAAGTAAGTTCAACACCTCGTCCTTATGATGTTGCGCACTTTGTTTTTGTCGGAACCGCCCTCGTCAAAGGGTCTAGGAGGGTGCTCGAATTAAGCAGCGCAGAAAGTATGAAAATTAGGACACAGCGGTTTGCAGGTATAATTTCAGGGCAAACGAAACGATCGAAAGGAATTGCAAAGTCTATAGACTCTAGCTAGATTGCAACTGCAACTTGATGAAACTGGGACAATTGAACCAAACGATGGCTTAAATTTGGCAATTGTTTTCGAAACGCCTGTAAAATGTGCCGATGAACTTTTTTGGTCCTTTGGAAACAAACGGGTACTGCTAGACTAACTTTGGCCTATGGTCGTACTTATGTCAAGGAAAATTAAAAGGAAGAACTGGTTAAGTTGATTCAGGGGAGTTACAACGTTATCAAGGAAAATGTTTTTCGCCCTCTTGCCAAACTTTTTCCTATGCACTTATAATACGCATTTAATTTTGTTATTTTAGCTTTTTATCATAAGCAAAACCCATAAAAACGGTGTTTCAACTGCAAAGCTCCTTAAAAACTAATAATGTAAGAAAAGCATTGCTTTGCTAACGACCAGAGATAAACAAAATAATCTACAATTTAATCTTGCAGTTTCAAGCCTAAATTCGTCCTAAACAACTTTCGAATAAAGCTCGACAAAAAAGTACTTGATTTTACTTGCAAAAAGACTGCAGCTTGTTTTCCAAAAACGTACTCTGCAGCACATGCGAGTAAGCTGCAAAACATACCCAGGCTTGGTGAGATACACGTAACAAAACGGCTTCTCTCATGGACGCGGTCAAGATCATCAACGGTCAAACCAACATCTTCCGCAGCGACTGTTCAAAATAATTAAAAAATGTGTTATTTGCAGGTGTGGGTTTGACTAGGCCTAAACGAAAGCAACCTCAATAGTACCATGAAAAACTTAGAAAGGATCCTCATATGAGTTGCGTTTTACGTATAGCTCATTACTGCTCGTTTAAAAATATGCTAGCAGGAACTTGAACTCTACTTGTTGATGTGAAGCAACAAATATGTCAAAATAACATCAAGCAGTGACCCGTATTAAACGTCAGGCTCCACAGAATTAGAAAGTTTGCTTGTTGGTATATAAAGCACAAAAACCTGTAAAACGTTAAGAGCACAGCATTTTTATATCTTTTCATTGTCAGTAAAATCGATTTGTCATTCAATAGGTTCCACATAAACTGACACGTAAATAAATCAAGTGAAAATGTAAGGTTCACGAGCCCTTTCATGTTTTCAGTGATCTAACGGCATGCCATACATTTTCAGCTGTTTATACGAACAGTACTGTAGTTTTAGCACCACAGAGTTATCAACATACCGTAACAGCCATTGAGTGAAGTCAGAAAATCTCCATAATCAAAGAAAACGTCGCGTCTCACCGCTGGATCTCTGTGATTTGGCGGTTGGTGGATAACACCTTTTCCTCCACCAGCCCAAAGACCAGCTAACGCTGATTTTTGTCCCATGCCCTGAACAAACTTTTGCATGAGGATTGTGCAAGAAACAAGAAGCAGTTTTGGCCAACCGCACTATACATAGAGTTGTAAATCTAACATAAATCCTGCATGAACATTTTATCTAAGTGGAGTCATCAATGNACAGTAATGCAGTGAGAATTTGAAGTAATCCTTACCAAAAAGTGGAAACATAACACGACGATTCTATTTTTATACGCACTTTGCCAAGAGAGAGCAGGAAGGAAACCACACTACATTTGCAAGCGGTACAATCTCCAGACTTTCTCAGTCGACTCTTAAAAAGTTCGACATCATCCTACAAGCAGTGCATTGCGGAGCAATGTTGTTTACAGGTGGTGACCACTAGGGGTCGGTTCAAATTTAGAAGTATTCTTTAAGAAAAGCCAAGACCACAGAAAGAAATTATCCAGTGTGTCAAGGAAGAATTTCTATCATCCAATGTTAATATTAACGAACCAGGCTAAGACGAATTCCATCATGCAAGTACTCTCGCATTGAATCATATTTCCACATTCGAATTCCACCGCACTGAAAAAAAGAAACAAATGTGTAGTTTATCGGTATGTAGAAAACAGCAGAAAATGTCACAAACGCATAAACAAAAATTGCGTTGCTAAAATTTCCAGGCTTGTCCATGGGAATGGGATTGTCATGGTACTTGACCCATGATACGAACAGCGGACTTTACATTTGTCCAATGTCCTATCGCTAGTAATTTTGTGTTATGTAGCAGGAATTTTCTGAAGTTGAAAACCATTATTGTATGCTCACAGCACGGTAGAGCGACGCGGGGTCCCCGAATATGAAGTCGTTGCGGCCTTGACAAATAAAAAGGGTCACAAATTTTGATTGTATCCCCTGGCCTAGAGGGAAATTTCCGGTTGTTTTAGCCATGACTCTGTTGCTACTAGACATTAGACAAGCACACAATACGATGCACTTCGTATTACTTGTTTCGTATAAGGAATCCTATGTGATGGGATAGTTACAAGTTGCCATGGGATGGGACAGAACAAAAATGTCCCATGGACAATCTTGAAAACTACAAACTGCAATTTTGCCCGAAAGTTTTGCGGCCATGAAGTTCGGTTCGATAAGTGATCCTACAGTTTTCACCACCTGTACGCGTTTCTCGATGGCTTCTACCAGCCGTAATTGCTTACCGTTGCATTTCTTCACGAGGCACAAATTTTTATTCAGAAATTGCATCCCTAAGTAGTGTAAACAAGTCAAATTCGATGGGCCAAGTACTGCCATTTCAAACGCGGTTTGAGTTTAATATAAGTCCAAGTCAAGCAATAAATCGAATTGACCTCTTCTCTGTTTGGATGGAGACAATCAAAACAAAATATGTTTTGCGGCAATTACGCTTAGTTTTGTAGGACAAAGTGAAGAAAGTGAAAGGAATAAGAAAGACATTAAAATTAAATATATAAGACCGCCAAAAAATTGATTCGAATCAAATCAAGTTTTGATTCGATTCATTAATTAACCTCTTCCCAAAACAAAAAATCTCGAAACCGCAAACTTAGTTCGGCGACATGAAAAGTCATGTTGTCAAACTGTCAATTTTTAAACGATCACTTCGTCCAACTGCCACGTGTTGTATAACGCCTTTGTAACAAAAATTCAGTGTAGCTGCAGCGTAACGCCAACGAATCGATTGCTAATATGCCCTTCTTTGTCACAACAACAGCTTGTGTGATCCTCCTTTGTGGCCAATAGATTGAGTTACATCAAGTAGGACTTTGCCTTGTGGCACCGTTTACCCACTGACCAGGCTCTCAGCGTAGTTAAAGATGGTAAACCTTACCGGTTGCCTTTGGTAAAATGTTTTGGGTGAGAAAATTTTTCATGAGTAAATGTCTGAAGTGGAGGAGATTGTAGCGAGATATATGTTTTGTTGACCGCATTTCGACAGCACCTATCTTTCAGTTGCACACCTTGTTATTGAAGCACTGTTTCAGAGTTTTCTTTGTGTCTGATTGACAAATGATTGTATTTGTCGCGAAGCTGATTTGTACCGTAGAATTGTGTTTAAAATCAACGCCGAATTTCTTTCAATTCCTCCTTGAGTGCACCTCGCTGTGTTTGGTACCTTGGACAGGAAACAAGGTAGGGTGATACGCTTTCTGGCGTTTTGAAGAATCACACAGACCCTCAGAATGAAAATCTATCCGAAAAAGACGATGGTTCAATTTGCAGTGCCCTGTGCGTAATCTAAATAATGCTTCCGTTTCTTCCTCTAGTTTTTTTCTCCGTAGTTGGGGAAATACAAACCTGTATGTTGCGCACTCGCGTAGCGCGCACTAGCGTCGCGCGACCAAAAACTTGGAGTGCGCGAACGGAATTTGCAGCGACGTAGCAGTGCCTTATTTATAATTTTAAGTGCAATATTATGGCAAAGCTTATATGTGTCCGCTACTAAAAATTTCTGTGCGCTACTAAAATCCACAGAAAACTTTGCACCCCTATATTAATGTTTTTAAGGTGACATTCATTATGTCACTGTGACGTGGAACCCACATAAAACAATTTCACCTCCATCCTATGCAAGATTTGAGCAATGGATAACGATCTTAGTGATGAAGACGTGTTTTTTTTCAGCACATGTTCGCGACGCGATGGTAGACGATGCACACTGTCGATTGTGATTGGCTGTCAAATATTTGTGTTCAAAATATAAGCAATTACCGGTAAGTGATGCTGTTTTTCAATCATCTGTACTAATTTTAGTGTGCACACTATAGCACCCGTGCAACTGGCCCAAAGTAACGGAAATAATGTTGTGGTGCCAGCCCTTTGCGTAAATTAAAAAACAAAGAAGGCTATTTTATGTTGTTGGAACAAGCAGAGTATTGGCCGTGGCAATAGGGAAATTGCGAAGTAGAAATTGTGCGATAATATTCAACTCCACAAATGGAGCACCCCTTGCAATGCCCATCTGCATGACCAAAGCGTCTACACTTAAAGCAACAGACCTGTCAGACCTTGAACAGAGTTTCTGCAAATGCGCATGTCAATCATACAAATATGGTCCGGCACCACAAAATGGACTGTTGTACAGCGCCAGAAACTCCAATAAAATCAATCTGACGCAAATTTGATTTGTTCAGAATTAATTTGGAAGGAAGCATCATGAAAGTTTAACAACGTAAGTTTCTGGATTGATCTAGAAGGGCAGTTCAGTTGATTCCGTAAAGATGGACTAAAAATAAGGTCTAACCATGGAAAGACATCGATCAAAGAGTCTTCACCAAAAAAAGAAGCTTACTGTACACTAAGAGCTAATATATGCTTGCTATTTCTGTAATCACACCATATCATAAAATGCAGCAATGAACAGCGATCGGAAACCTGGCGTTTTGTCGCCCGCAGTTTACTTGAGAGAATATCAATTCAGCATTTATCCGAGGCGATTGATATTTACAAGGTCAGAACATATCAGCAAGAAAATGATGATAAACCATTCCGGGTAAAAGATTTTTGTAGTGAGAGATATGTGTTTTGAAGATTTTTCCTTATAGCGTAAATACAACAGATCTGAGACATGTGAAACCGACAATAACCAATTCACTGCTAAAACATATTGAACCTCTTTAACAATTATATGCGTTTCAATAGTTGTCTGTCCATGATCCTACTTAAATTTGTCTGTCCTCAACACTGTACATTTTTGAAAGAGTTACGTATCACATTCCATTGCCTCTCTACCACAACTTTTCCCAGGCAGCGTTGTGTTACAAAATTTGTCGTAGCTATTGGTATTGAGGACATTGGTATTGATGACAAGCTAATGGTATTGACTATTGATGAAGTTTTTCTGTGAGCTCGAAAATGCTAAGTCTTTTATTTCAATCACGAATCTCATGGTGGTACTCGCTTCGTAGGCAATGGCATAGCCAGCCCAAAATTTTGGGAGGGGCTAAAATGTTTGATTCTAGGCGAATAACACTATATTGTTTGTGATACCGCATTTTAAAGCACAAAATGACTATATATACTACAAATTTGGGGGGGCATGGCCCCTGGGCCCGCTGGCTTCGCTATGCTCCTAGGCTTCTTTTCGCCCAGTTTAAATATTTTCGAGCATGAGTCTGAGAGCTCATAGCAATACTCACCGCTTGACCTCTGTTTGTTCTCCAGACAAACGCACCCATTAACGCGTTTGAACGTTTGCCAACTTCCATGAAAACTCCTTCGTGCTGACGGTAGTTGACCGTGTCCGCTTGGAAATAATCCGCAATTTCAGAGTATCTTGATTCTGACACCACTGGAAGTCCTTTTTCTCTGTCGTATTCAATGCATACCCTTCGACGACCTGCAAGATATTTAATTTCTTTCCATAAAAAAGTGGAGTTATTCGCCGACAACATTTTTGTTTCGCCATGTCAGCGATAAAAACGATAGTCGTTAAAACGATAGTGAAATCGAGATGAAAAGATATTTTCCACGGACAGAAATGCATTAAGTCCGAGATGAAAGAAGCGCTTGAAATACTGTGCAACTGACATTACGTACAATAATTGGTACCGAAATTAAACAAATTAACCATCTTTAGCAATGCAAGCCGGTTTCATAAAACTCAGACAACCATGTACGTAAAAAATCTGCCATGAGGTTTTATTAAGTAAACTTGCTCTGTAAAAATGAGAGAGTTTTTCCAAGTGCCAAAGCAACACGTATGGAAGGACACTTGTAAGATTCTTCGCGGAAGCCTACAACTAGAGTCGACTCTGATCGGTAAAAATTTAGTGTATATAAAACGATCTAATGAATGACGCGTTTCCACCACAGTTGGTGGAGCATCAACCGAAAAAAATTGGAGTCGGCACAACTTTAAAATATTATTGGCGTCCAACAGAAACAAACAATATGTTGATTACCTTTGTTTACCACACTTTGTAAGAAAGTACAACATTGAGCTGGTTTGTAGAAGTCAACGTAGCACAGCCAGGATCCATGTAAAATTTTAAAAACTAAAAAGGATTTGTTCAACATCTTACATTTTAATTTTGCAAGTGGCAAAATCGTCTTTCACCTAAAAAAATTTTCTTCATTGAATTGATACGACCGCCAGAGTCACTGCAGTCGATTTAAGTCAATTTCGACCACAACTCACCGACCGATCGCTCTCGAGCAGGGGTTGGAAACCTGTTTACTATCACGGGCCGCACGAGTTGTGCATTATCGCTGACGGTTCGCAAACTCAATTACTTTATCCTAAAATCATACCTTTATTTTACTAGAAGGAAGGGTGAGTTCTCTTGACTTACTATCCAAGTACCTGCTTATCATGGAGCTTCGTTTTGACGCGATGTTGTGCTCTAACTTGGGTAACGAAAATTCTGATGCGGGCCATATCAAATGTTCACGCGGCCCGCAGGTTCCCCACCCCTGCTCTAGAGAGTCGATGAAGACATCATTAAATGTTTTTTACTTTCTGATGAAGAAAAGTAGGTACCTTTACATTTGAAAATCTGCCTGGCAGTTTCCCTGTGACATTATTGCTACGCATGAGAAACTTTCAAATGAAAAGATGCCTGTTTTTTATTTATCAGAAAGCACACAAAAATCCATATTTGATGATGTCTTCATTGAATCTCTAGCGCAATCGGTCCGGCGAGTTATGGCTGAAACTGCCTCAAAAGCAAAACATTTTGGGCTTTCGGGTCCTTACCGGTTAACGATCTACAGCAGCGTGACACTCAATTTTACTGTGCAGTGTACTGAAAAAAAGTTTTGATAGGAAAATAAGGTTGGTTCGGTGTTGACCTAGGGCCGCTCTAAACACTACCGGTCTGTCATGGCCAAACCACAGTCCTACCGGGGTCAACCGCAGTCTGTACTGCAAAAGGACCTATCCTTGTTTTGTTATCTCGGTTGTTCGTGCGGTGAAAGAAGTTCCAAACTTTTAGATTCATGTTTTTCAAAATTCAGGGACTCTCTCATACCTTCATTTGTCAGCATTTCGGCTTTAGCTGTTTTCCAGCCCTACTTTCGATATAACTATTGCTTTCCATTTTCAATTAGGAAGAAATGTTATCGCAAAGCCAAAATTACTTTTATTTCCTTTAAAAACTCGTTTAGAATGTCGTTGTCGATTAATAAAAGATTTATCACAAGTACTTTTCCCTTTCCACTGAACTAAACTAACTGAAATTTCTTGCTCGCTGGCAGATCGGTTCGTGTGGTCAACTCATTGTAATGAAGGGCTCAAAAGGTACATAAAATGATTATTCACAGACAGAAAAGTTTCTCATGACTTGAACTGTTTTTCTTCCCGAATTTTGTTTTTCCGAATTTATGTAAGTTGGTGAAAAGAGCCTTAAAGGCACTCTGACCGATACTTCTACGCCACAACCATGACCTCGTATATCGATAATTTTGCAAAGGTGTTTTTAATTAATTTTTCGAAATGCTTGTAATTTGATAAATTTGGCGTAATTTTTTCATGGAAGGTGGTGATCACTTGTTGTAGTCATTCGCTAAAAGTTTGAAAACACAAGCTTAGGCACTGGGCAAAATTTGTTTGTTTGGCAGTGTCTGGTAAACGTTTACCTCATTATTAGGATTTAGCCTCCATTTACAAATGCGTCCCTCGTTGTGATGCTTGATTATCCCAACCACAAAAATCTGACGAAGGGCCTGCTTGCGCTGGGTTACTCCCTTTTACCTCTCACCGGTACTGTAAATCGAGCTTACCTTGGTGACTGAGTCGGTAGAAGTCCTATAGGTATAGGATTCCAACAATTTAAATCCAGTTTCAAACGGCTAGCCTGCAGGAGACCACAGTCCCATGGACGTCGGAAGGGGGAGCAGGGGGGCCTTGGCCCCCCTGGATTTTGACAATTTTAGCAAAAAAGGTTGTTTTCTTAGTTTCGAGTCGGAAAAAACAAATTTCGCAACTTTTGGCCTCCCCTAGAAAAATTTTGGAAAAATACCCTCGTGGCCTCCCCCTGGAAAATATCCTTCCGACGCCCATGCACAGGCCCATAGCCAGGTTTTAGGGTTTGGGGGGCAAAATACATCTTTAGGAGAGCATGATTTTTGTTTTTATTGTATGTTTAAAACACATTTGTCTGGGCACAACAAAATTTGGGAGGGCACTGCTCCCGATTGCCCCCTTGCCTGCGGGCCTGGGAGACCATCCATATACTGAGTAATGCCATTAGTGAGAAAGCTACTCTTTGGGATGTTTTAGTAGTAGACCAAGCAAAAATTTCAAGAGCGAGCTGCATTCTTAAACGACGTATTTGGATTCGATTAAACACAAAAATGCTTCGCTTATTTAGGGATGTGAACGTATTGAGCACACAAAAGGATAACTTTATACCTGATTCCAAGAGTTTGGTAACAAATTCTTCTGGCGTTGCTTCCATGATGCTAAGCTTGGAATATTCTCTTTGGAAAGGCTTCGCATGCCGCAAACAACCTAAGCCAGCATTTGCAGTCAGAATAACAATAATGCTGCAAAACTTCCGTTTTAGTCATAAAACTCACCTGCAAGACCTTGAAATTGGCGGCACAGAGCAAAACGAACCATCTTGCTGATCCGCTGCTACAAGACAGAAGCTAATTCTGATATTAGAAATTGCTTTTACTGGAAAATAAACGGCACATGGAATATTTTCAATACACATAAAATAACCGTGTCACCCTACGCTTCGTGATTGTGACGATTCACAAAATAAAGCAATCATCAGGGTTGAAATATATATTGAGCCCATGGGCCTTTACAAAAGAAAAAGTTACAGCGGTATTTTTGTGGATTTTAATAAACAAAGTTGCCTTGTCCGCAGCTCATACGTCGTCAAAACATTTTTTAATTTTGCCCAACAAAAAATTTTTAAACCGAGGTTCAAGCTAAACCAACCTCTCGTCAATTAACTTCGTCTCCCTTGAAGAACATCTTGAAAACACATTTCTGTGGATTTAAAATCCCCTGTTGGCATCAAAACTGAAATTACTGTTCGGTTCGGAAGAAAAAATTAATACGTTACCGATTGCAAAATCTACTTGTCTATATTTTAAACGCGAATCTATCATTTACTGGGAATGAATAGTCGTGTTGTACTAAACATTGAATGCTGTCACGGCATTGTCTAATGGCAGCGTGCCTGGCCCCTGCGGCACTTACTGGCTTGTATATATTTCATTCAGTAAACTGTTCTCTTACCAAACGTCTTGTACCTCAAACATTTTTGCAAGTCGTTGGTTGGTACTACTAATCACGCATGGTCAGAGCACATGGGTTTTGACGCAACTTGACTTTGCGTTCAGTATACGTTGGCCAAGGGTACCCTCGTGCAAGCCGACAAAGCTATAATGCCGCTCTCAAAACGATTTCAAGATCACCGATTGAAACAACAAACATTTAACGCTGACAAACGCCTCTACTGAGGGCGCAACCAGCAGGAATTTTAAAAGGATTAAAACCATTTCTGGGGTGAAAATTTAATCGTTTTCATGAAGACTGCACATTATGAAAAGTTGTTTTTCCAGATGTCATATTTTTCACAGAGGTTGTAAAAACAAGAAATGCTACCAAAGGTATATGAGTACGCTGACAAGCCCACACCTCTTGAAAAACACTAGCGGGTAATATAGAAGTCGGTCCAACACCCAGCAGGTGTAGAACCACAAAAAGCAGGTTATTTCGTCGCAAAAACTGGTCCCATGTTTTTGGAAGAGCATCAAACAAGAAAACAAACTTTTCTCATATCGGCATTTTATCGCAATACCTGGGTACTTGAGGGAGTAACTTTTACGAGACCAGAGCTTGGTATTTGAGGAATAAGCTTTTATGGGATCAGAATATACTTTTATAATTATAGCTACCCACGAACAGGGGCGTAACGAGGGGAGGCAAGGGGGCACAATTCTCCAGGCGCCGAAAAGTCCCAGCAATGTCACAAGTACTTTCTTCAATACAGTGCATTTGCTTCCGAAAGACCTCGGGTTCGAACATGGGGGCGCCAACTTGCTTCTTGCTACGGGCCCCATCTAAACTCGTTACGCCCCTGCCCAAGAAATGTGAACAAGCAGCCCTTAAAGTTTCGGTATCGAACAAACCTAATGAATTGACAAAACACCTCAGAATTGTCACAGAACAGATAACGGTGCGTTGATGAGCATTCATGCTGCAAGAATGGCACGCTAGATATACGAAACTCACTTCATCAACTTGCGTGTTTTACATCAGAAGTACATATAGCTCATATGTTGCTATCAAACGGTAGGCAAGCATGCGTTAACACTAAACATGCCAGATAGGCAAGAAACAACAAGCGTTTTACTGTACGTACGGTGAAAATCAGATCTTCTAATAACTTCACTATATCTGATGCAATCAGTACCCAATCTTTAGCTCACTGCTCATAGTGCTTTAGTGCAGTAATGTGTACATTTGGTAGGCGGTCCATTCAGTAGGCCAGGGATGTCTAATGCTACGACTGGCGAAATTTTGCTGTAGGGTAAAAATGACCCAAAACTGCGAATGGTCCTCCTATGCCGAAAAGGCTGCATGACCTAAAAAGCAAATACGTTCAAAGAAACAACGGCCCACCAGAGTACCCGTAGGCTATAAAATTGGCCTGTGTGCACTGTAGACATGCCCGTCACTGCCAGTCGCTGGCTGTGAACTTTCAGTGATGGTGCTTTTGTTTAAAAGTCCTATTCAAACAGTACTTCACGATTCCATTTCGATGTAAACAATTTGTACGGAGCAAAATAATGCACACGATGCACTGCATATGGCAATGGTGGGCAAAATGCGGCTAGCCGGCATGTTTTGTGTTGTACTTCCAGGGGTGTAGCGGGCGGGAACGCGTGGGAATGGCGTTCCCACGCCTTTTTCTTGTTTTGCTTTAAAATGAATTTGAAGCTGTTTTAAAATGCCTATTTTTTGGGTGCGTTCCCACCCCTTTTTGGTTAGCACTACATCCCTGGGCATTTCTAGCTGAATAGTAGTATCTCGAATTGATAGCGAGTTGTCGCCTCATTTAATGTTTTTTCATTTATCAACGTGTTTACACTAATTCGCAATATTAGTTGCCAAGGTGTCTCCGTGATTTGATGTAGGGCATTTTATGTAAAACTTGCATTCTTTACCGCATTTGTATTAACATTACAAAGTGAGTTTGCGGCTCGCTGGTGTTTTTGGTTTTCTGCAAATGACTCTTCTTTCTATTGCACAAGTTTGCCTACCCCTGGCATATGCAAACTGCTCCACGGAAATGCAGTGGAAGGAAACGTAGCACCATTTTCGAAGCTTGCTTGAACAGCAATGCTAAATATAAAACTCCTGCTCAACTATTGAACAATGCAAAGAAACGGCAGGTGATGTCTAAAAGACAACAGTTGGACACAAATTCCATACTCTAAGTATAAACCCTGTTGGCTGCACTTTCTAGTACATTCACAGAAAGTTATTTCCGCTCCCTGCTAACCTTAAACTAACTGGGAAGCCCTAAAAATCCTTCGCTGTGTTGGCGCTGCCGAAGTTGGCGGCTCTCTTGAGCCGCAGTGCATTGGTTGATATGAGAGGATGGGATATACGGTTGAGTGGTTTCATACAGCCACACGTGGGCAATTACGTTTGAAAGCCTACGTCGCTCCGATAACTCTCTTTTCATGATTTCGTCATGCCGCAATGGAATTGCGTAGACTAGATGCCGAACAATCTAGTTGCTGCTCGACCTGGATTTGCAACCTAAATGTATATTTTGCGTTTCACTAAATTTTCAATTCGTCATTAAACGTGCATGAAAGTTTGTAATATGACAATGATTTTCTCATTTCAAAAAACTCAAAAATTTCTAGTATACATACAAATAAATGTACAAGCAGAAGCGTAGCAGCGGGTGTTGATGAAAGCAATCACTTTTTGGCATTTTGTGAAAGTCGACCTAACCGATGTCTCGAGGGCGAAAATAATCTATTAAAAAAGATAACGATAAATAAGAAAAGTCAGTAAGTTCCCTGCAGGACCACTCTACCAGAAAGGTCTGGCAAAACATCCACAGAGGTAACTAGAAATCTGTGATCCCATCTACAGTGGGAATGCAACCGCAAATTAAGCTGCCACAGAGGTGTTGAAAAGGTCACTTCGAAGCATTGCTTAGTTCGTCAAAAAACAGCAGTATTAACCCTTTTTTCAAATAACATTTATACAACCACGAAAACTTTAAAGAGTTTATTAAATATTATATGCAGCAGTGATCCGCCGATCAAGGTCGAATCTCTAAATGACAAAACTCTCCCAAAACCTGTTGCTGGGCATAATAAAATTTTTACAAAGCACATCGTCTGTTTTGATCCCAGTGCCAGTTTACATGTCAGTAGCATTTTTGATGTGTGTTTTAATGGATGGAAAGATTCCAAAGCAATGTATAAAAACTGTTATTGTACCCATTTTCAAAAATAAGAATGGTGACATAAGTCATGCTGCGGTAATTGTCGACTTGCTCTTATTGCAACAATTATCTTCAAACTATTTGAACAATGCATTTTATCCTGCATTCCCCATGTTTTGTCACCACTGACAATCAGTACGGCTTTGAGCCACAACACGTTACTGATATGTGTGTGTTTTTACTAAAACAGACTATATCATATTGGGTAAACAAAGAAATTCTGTCTTTTTAGCGTTTTAACGTGCATCTAAGGCCCTTGACAGAACTAATCACAACCAACAGTTGTTCACTAAGTTAGTTAAATGAAATTTATCTACCGGTGTCAGCATAGTAAGACTGCTGTCGAGTTGGTACTGAAATCAGAGTATGCAAGTAATGCGGGGCACTTGTCTTTCAGACTCTACAGCAACCAACGGGGTAATAAGACAAAGAGTTTTGACCACTCCATATCTATCCGCTGTTTACCTTGATGAAAACTGTCAGGTCAGCTGGGGTCATCCAGAGCGAGATGCTATGTGAAACATATGGTTAGGCCAAACGAGAGGGGGTGCAGCCGGTGCGCCGCATCAGTGTCTATAAGAGTCTAGGGGACCCATGAAGCATAAACCTCAAATTCAAAATTGAAATGGGTAATTATGCATAAATTTTTATTGCTATAGTTTTATTAATACAGTCTTGTGCAAAGTAATTGACTAAAGCTGTTGTTTCAGTCGTTGTACCATGTATCGCCATTTCTTTTGGTGTGAGTTTGAGAATATCTCAATTGCTGCTCTTTCATTGTTTGCCCAATGCACAAAGTATTGCGTGAGGTGTCGGAACAGTCAAAAAACTATGCTTTATGACGGCACATAGGACTTTAAATTACCTCAATAGCGTTATATAATGCAGCCAGTTCTATCTGTGACAGAAAGAATTTTGACAGAATTTCTGTCTTGTGTATGAGCCGTGAAAGTAGGGACGAAGCGGGTCTGTCAGAGTCAGTCTCCACTGGGGCTTGGAGGAAGGAGCGATAAAGGGTCTCGCACTCTTTGTCCCGACATAGCACATAGTTCTTGCGAAGGCCACGTCGGATAGATTGTTTAGCCGCAGGTAACAGGCTCTCGCATAGTTTCCTGGAATGCCTTCTCGATGTTTGTTGTGTCCAGGGGTGGCCATCTCTCAACGGATTCACCTAACGCTTCACCGGATCGCTGTAGGCAGGAATCTTGTGCCTCGGTGGCGTTATGACTTAGGGTTGGTTTTATGACCGCGAGAACTTTCCTAGAACACGTCTGTTAGGCAGTCGGTTGTCATGGCGGACACTCATCGCGAAAACCAAGTCCGGGTTGGTGCCGACGTTCTAACGATG
>JGI24022J15233_10002310_pt1 | contig 17678 bp, 13 predicted proteins | sample Ectturendosymbi2_FD_15233 | JGI IMG/M metagenome (IMG submission 15233) | reverse complement strand
AGTTGCCCCAAATTGCCCCCCCCTTGGATCCGCCACTGATGTGAGGTAATATCAATCTGGCTACAATATGTTTGTATATGATATGTTTAATATCTCATAGGTTTATGTCTGTTTGGCCTTTGATGTGTGAAATGCCGACGAGACGAAAAGTTTTTTTCCAAATTCGCATGCCTGTAGAGTCGGCGTGATCGTACAAAAGGAATCAGGTTCGTTCCATGAGCGTCGAAAGGGGGGGGGCAAGGCCCCCTCTGGATTTTAAAAATTTCCGCAAAAAAGGTTGTTTTTTTAACTTCTAGTGGGAAAAACAAATTTCACCACTTTTGATCCCCCTGGAAAAATTTTTGAAAAATCCCCTAGTGTAACCCCTGGAAAAAAATCCTTCCGACGCCCATGGTTCGTTCATATACAGCACTGGCTGATGAAATCATCACAGTATGCCATGCTGCTACTTGGTGATCAATACGAACTGTGATTGTTTTTCAGCGAGGAGTACAAGGCACAGTTTCCTGTCCGCAACCTGAAAGCGTACTCGGTGGAACCACTGCTGGTTTATCCGACGCATTATACGGGTGAGTATTTCTGCAAGATTTAATGCTGCAGTGCTTGGTAAGTTTCGCTTGAGCAGGTTACTGTTGCCTGGGTCCATACTCCCCTATGGAATATATTTGTGTCTCACTATACAGTAGGTTCTGCAAATGTCTTTTGCGATTTGAACTGACGAGTGCCTGACGTTTTTCCCAGGCCAAGAAAATTATTTCAGTGACACTGAAACGTCGTCAATTTGGGAGGAAGTTGGGACCGTCAACGCACCTGTCAAAGAAGAATTGTGACGACTTCGCTCATTATTGCAGTATTATTGCTACAGCGCTAGGTCATTTATTTATGCAAAATTGTGCCAATGAATGCAGTTGTGTGTTTTTACTTGGATGAATTTTATACACAGTATTCTTATTTTGAATTTTCGATTTGGTGCTTGTTTTACTAATGTGTGTGTTCTTTTGAAAGATGCGGCTACAAACTTGGCTATCATGTTATGAGTGGTTTATTGCATGTCGACAAGTCAAGGCTTGATGATCAAAATATTATTTGCAAACGCGTTGCTTGCAATAAATAGAGCTTGCAGTTGTGCAGGTGTTGTGGACATATTTTTGAAAATAAAGGTTAAAGATGTTGACTCAGCTAAAGGACCATCGAGAAAGTCAGTTCGTGGTGCTTAAATCGGAATGGGACTAAAGGCGCCGAGCTGTTGTAGCGCTAGCACTTGTCTGCTTGATTACTACTGCGCACACGTCTCTACAACTGTAATTATTATCAACGCACAAGAACCACTCACGGAACAAAATCTGTATGTCCGGTAAGCAGGGTTGATTGATTAAAAATCAAAAAGTCATGTAATTTTGGAGCTTTGTGTGATGTGTAGGACGCGTTTAGTTAGCATTCTAATAGGCCTATACAGTATCAGTGTAGAAGACAAAGAGTTCTTATCAGTCATGTCGCCACGGTGGTCATTTGGGGGCTTATACCCCCAAATTGTAACATGAAACACTATAAATCATTTGAGTTTTTGTGGAATTTAGATAGTCAAGCCCCCTTATTGAAAACTTTCTGGCGACCGTTCTGGTTCTTATGACGACACAACTTAAAACCACTTGAATTTTTATCAATCACAGCGAATGTGAGGTCACAGATTCTATGTCATTTAACTGCAAAATTGGCATGTGGACTGAAATCACTAACCCTTGCATATTCAGAAGTCGTAACTGTTAGAATTCCACAAGTTTGAAAGTGTGCACTGGCATAAAGTGAAAGTTGCATTTAAATTCTATCAAATAAAGAAGGTTGTTGACTATAAACATAGTTACAGGACATATTTTTGATCATGAAACAGATATCATTTTATGCATGTATGCCATGGGTGTCAATGAATTTACTAAACTGGCAGTTTCAGTATTGGCATTTCAATAAATATTTCATTTCGTACACCGGTACTGGTGTTGTGAACTTATTTGCATTAAGGGATATTGGATAAGTGCAAAAAAGTTTGAATGAAAGTTCAGCTATTTCTAGTCAGGGTTGATTATTTAAATCAGTGATAAAAACAAGCAAAAAGTCATGCAGTTTTGAAGCTTGCTGTGATTTGTATGACACATTTAAGTGGTTTCACTTATCATTGAAGAAGGCAGACTTATGACAAGTTATAAAATCAATTAAGATTTTGTGAATCACAGCAACTGTGAAGTCGCATATTCTATGTCAACCAACTGCAAAATGATATGTGGACTGAAATCACTAACATTTGCAGACTCAGGATCCAGAATGCCTCAAGTGTGAAAGTGTAAGCTACCACAAAGCAGGCCTGTAACCAAGGTTGGAGGGCAAAATAAACTGTTGGGGAGCAAGATTTTTGTTTTATTACTGTATATGTTCAAAACAAACTTTTCTGGGCACAAAAAATTTAGCGACGCCGCTCCTGAATGCCCGCATGGCCACCGGCCTGGCATACAGTAAAACTTATAAATTCCAGCAAATATGTAGGCTTTTGACTGTAGAAATAGTAGTTTTAAAATATATTTTTGATTCAAGTTCATAATAACACATATGTCATAGGTTTTTACCATTTTATGCATTTAAGTTATACTTTTACAGAAGCTGAACAAGTGCAAGCCCCGAAACTGATAGCCTTTATTTGTTTCTAAAAACTTTCACACAGCTCGTGATGCCAGAAAAAGCCGTTTTGCACCAAACACACCTGATCCGTTTTGCCCCAGATGGTAGCATTCAAAGATTCCCTCACCCTTGACATAATAGGCTATCGCCATGGGCGTCGGAAAGGCAGGGGGTCGGATTTTGAAAATGTAAGCAAAAAAGGTTATTTTAAGAGTTTCGAGCGGGAAAAATCAAATTTCACCACTTTTGCCCCCCTAGAAAAATTATGGAAAAATTTCCTAGTGGCTCTCTGGAAAATATCCTTCCGACGCCCATGGCTATCCCTCAAGTTTATGATCTTCATTTGTGATAGAAATTCAAACACATGCTACAACGAATTTGCAAAAAACAAGACGAAAAGTTAGGCAGATCAACTAACTAGTAACCTATACATCTGCCACACTGAAGCCATGACTTCACTCAGGGCCTGATTAATGGGGGTGGGGGCAATTGCCCCGGGCCTCCCGCTAGAAAAGCCTCCTCCTGATGACAATTATTTGTTTTAAATAAACTATTCGTTTGAATAATTGTCGCAATTCAGAAGCGATACAAAAAGACAGTCTATATTTCGATGTTGCATTAAGTATCATTATTTGATTTCTCTACAAGCTTGACTTTCTGCCAGTTTCAGTAATCACTATTGAATATAAGTATTTTCGGTTTTGCTCAATGCAAATGTATTTTAATTTTGCTTGAAAATTTTTCCTAATAATCGTTCTTTTGGCTTAAGTATTATTATCTACGCGTGCATCACGCCCAATGCACAAATGTCGCGAAAACGATGCTATTTGTGTGCTAAGTCCTGCTGTGTTTGTTGTTTAGCAGGGTTGCCAACATGTTTTCGTCAAAGCAAACAGACTTTGTGACGCAACTATAGAATGAATATGAGGGCGAAGTCGGGAAGTTCGCAGTCCTGGCTAGCTGAAAGCATTGTGACGCAGCCGTGAGTGAAACCACACGCGGGTGCTGATTGCTGGAGACACAAGCTCCATTTTAACACGTAAGTCAGGTTCGTAACAGCTCTCTTTGCGAATCTTGTTGATCTTGATAAGATTTCGCAGCTGGGTACCAGTCGCTGGCGTTCGACATTTTGCAATTGTTACGTGACATTCCGACCTCAAATTGGCGCCCCCAAAATCCTGCTCCCGGGTGCACATGTCCCCCTTGCACTCCCTTAGCACGCCACTGCTGGAAAGGCGAGAAACCTACTTTAAGCGCAACGAATTTGTGTACCTATGAAAAGAAACACATATGAAAGTTTGGGTGGTTTTTGATGCTCACAATCACAGTCGGATGAGGAGGGCAGTCTGCCGTGATCGATTTTTCTTAGTTGTAATGCGCAGAGCTGATGGCCTTTTTTGCTCTTGACTTGCCAAATTTTTCGCTTGCACGACAGTCCTGCGGGACTGCGTTATGTTTTCAAAACTTTTACAAAAATAGGGCAGGGTGCGGAATGACCTTTGCCGCAGCAAGGCAGAAGAGGATGCAGTGGGATTAAACATAAATGTAAAAAATGGTAAGTCGCTACTACAGGTTTTTTTTAAGGAAAACGTTAGGTACCCGATATGGATCTGTAGGGACCCGATTTCTCTGATTCTAGGGACACAATTTTCTCTGATTTTAGGGACCCGATTTGGAATGCTAGGGACCCGAATCAGGTCCCTAAAACGCCTTAAAAAAATCTGCGCTACTACGATATAAAAGTTCCAAGGATGATAAAAATTGCTAAAAATAATGTACTTGCGTTGCGCATGCAAACAGGTGCAGGAATACACAAGTAACGTTTGATCTTAAAGAAAGCCTCCTAATAAAAAGAAACAGGCTTGCAAATCTTTGCATGAGACAACGTGAAGCTAACCTCATACTCGCGAATCAGGGTTGGATGTCAAGTAATGTAAAAAATATTTGCTATCATCCACAATCACACTGAAGATGCTGATGTTCTTAGGCATATTCATGCTGTGGAGTAAATTTACATGAGTAGGTACCAGCAAAGTAGTTAGTGGCTACTGCTTATGGAACTCTCACTGAAGTTCTACTTTGCATCATTGAAATTCGTCTGTATCAGAAGCAAAATTAAAAAGACTGAATTCGTGTACAATTTTGTTTTTAAAGTGGTAATCCTCGAGCACATAAGAATGTCACTTTTTGCCGACATATTACTGTACTTCGCAACGCTCAGTAAATAGAGTCATAGGGAATCGAAAATAATTGTGATAGCAAAGACAATTTGTCCAACTTTATGCAATTTTCCCCAAAATGTACAAGTCAATGGCATGAGGTGTTGAGTGAATCGTGTCATACCATTTACAGTTTTTAATGAAATTAACCGGACAGGCCTTCAAGGCATAGTTAGTCGAACAAAAGCTTTGTGCTTAAATCATGTATTTTGTACAGAATACAAAGCAACGTTTGTGGTCAGTTAAATTTGTTTCAGCAGGATTTATTTTGTGCAGAAGATTTCACAAGCCAGTGAATTTTAATATATTGTTTTTTTAACTTTCGCAAATAATTTCCAAAATCTTTCAAAATTTTGTCTATTTTTGACAGAATGGACCGCACTCGTAAACGCAATTTAAATCGCTGTAGAGAAATAGAAATTGTTGGAAAAGCAAGGAGATTGAAAGGAGATTAAATTTCAATAAATGAGCAAAACTTGTCATCACTAAATCCTATCTTCAAATGTCGAAATTCACAAAATTCCGAAACCTTCAACAATATACAAATTTTGCACTGACAGAGCATCAAATAAGGTGGACACCAACTGCTAAGCGGGATGCGGANAGTGGCGCCACTTGTGCTCCACTGACAATCCTCCTGCCATTTAATTGCGTTGAAATCCCTTACAGCACGTAGCTGTAAACTGCGTAAATATGTCTTTTGTTGTTTATAATTGTGAACATATGTCTTTTGTTATTGTTCATTGATTTTAGCCTGGCAACGAAATAAAAACTAAAGTTTGAGTAACGAAAGCGTTGCAAATCCACTGACAATGTAGCTGAAGAGTGACAGAATGGCTAAGCATGCTGTAAATGGTGTTGTAGTGAAGATATTTAGTTGGTAGGCAATATAAGCACGCAANCTGTGTTTCGTATCTCAATTTTTGCGCCACTTTAGTTTTGGGCAGAGACCAAATAAACCTCCTGGCATGATATACTTCCGTCCATCATTTTCAGTTCTGCTTCAAGCAAAGACACAGATTGCAGCACAATATCTTTTAAGTATCAAAACTGCGCATGACGCGTTCAACAGCAATTTCTAAACAACGATCAAAATCTTCGACAGTTTTCCACATCATCAAGCGTTCTGCTACATTTGTAAATTATTCGGGGCACTTGTCGATGACGCAACAGTTGCAGACGCCACGTGAAAATCATCCACCTTTTTCCAGCACCGACCTATGCATGCAAGTTCACGCAAAACTCTTTTTGTTTCTTTTCTCATTTTTCTGCAACACAACCATCTTCAGGTAAAAACGATGCTTTACGAATGAAATGTTTATGCGCACACTGTTTTTCAGGCAAACTTACCCGGATGCAAGATTGTAGAAGACGGGGTTGAGACACTCGCTTAAGCGCAGCGCGACGTACGTCAGCGAACCCATCCACCAATCCAGGCGCTTTTCGTCGATAGTGGTCTTAGGAACGGTCGTTGTGTAGAAGTGGAATACTGCGAGTGCATAGTTAAATGTAGGTTAAACTTTGGTGGCGCGTGCTCAACCAACTGTACCACTTAGCTTAGCCGGTGAAGTATTTAGTCAGTGAAAATGCAATAATATCCCCACAGGGCCGGCCTGAGACACTTCTGCGCCCCAGGCAAGCTTCAATAAGAGGTCATTAACAGCTGGGCTGAAAGTCATTCATATAATAAATTCTCATGCGGACGAAATAATGCAAGACTTTTTTCAAACATTCTGGACATGGAAACCAAGAAAAAAGCGGATTCTTCGCCCCCTGAAGACTGGGGGTCTAGGCGGCCGCCTAGTGGCCTAGTGAAAGGGCCGGCACTGCATCCCCACAGCCGAAGCCTACAAAACAACGACTGTTGAAATAGAAGAATACCTCAAAGCATATTTACTGTATATTCGATTCCTATTTGTTATGCCAAAACTGCGGTAACCATGCATAAATGGAGAAAATACGAATTTATAATCTTGTTATATTTTCAAAAAGCCCCCAATCAGAAGGCTGCTGTTTCCAATCTAAAGGTCAGTCTCTTACATCTTGCTTTTAAGATAAAGAGAAAACAGGAAACTGCACCATAAATACATTGTTTTTATTGAATGACGATTTAATAAACATAATATTCGGTTTAAAGTAGTTTGTTGAACATGCGAAGTAGCATTTAAATGCAAGCGTGTTTGCTTACCTGACTGCGGTACGTAACCAAATAAAAAGGAACCGACTATAAGCAAAAGCTGCAACAAAATCTGGTTCTCCTTCCTGCGTCGCCTCATTTCGAATTTGCTGGGATCTTCACCATTCGATTTGCGTTTAGCTGTGAAGAAGATGCAAGAAGCGTTGCAACCCAACATGTGTTGTTTTCAAGTTGTGCGAATAGCACCTGTAGTTCTCAAGGCGTTGACGATAACGTCATCACATAATCGCATTTAAAGTCCTCTCTAGGGCTGCAGCTGCAAATACTTGTTGTAATATAACAATCTTCTACAAAAAAGTGAAACATGTTATTTGCTGTAGCCTGCTCGTGCATAGTGCGATTGCCAGTAACAGTTGAATCGCGTTTGAACATAACGATGTTTTTGTGCAGTTTGCAGAACAATAATAAAAATCAAATTAAATTGCTGACATTCGTGCAATGACATTCTCAAACATTACTTTTGCTAAAAAAGGCCGTGAAATCATAATAATCTATTTTTGAGTATAACAAAGTTCAGTGGCTGATCAAACAAAAACCAAGCACAAAACAAGACGCTTCAGGTGCTGCTGAATATTCAGTCATTTCCGATGAGTTTATCCAATCATTTGTTTTATAAAAACTATGGTAGTTTGTTGCAACTCAAGCAAGTATGGATGTTTGTGAACCAAGTTTTAAGCAGTGTGAAAGATGATATATTTATATATATACCCATGAAAAGACAAGAAAAACCTGAGTAATTGATTAATGATTTTTGCAAAACAAGCATAAACATTTGTAGCGGTAGTTACACTCAAATGTTGTTTTTCACAACTGATTTGCAACATTAAAAATATGGCGCGAATACACGTCCAGCCTAAATGCGACTAGACTGGAGATTCATGCACAGAGACCTGGGACTAAAACTGCTGGAACGGATATAAACTGGTTTTCAAGTGATTTCCAATCATATTTGTGTGAAAGATCAGCATTGTTTGGCTTATTATGATTTGCGAAGAATCACATCAATGCGAAAGAGACCGTTTAGCATATTTCGTTACAACATCGGATCCAGTCTTAGGGTTTGGAGTGCACTCAGTCAAGTGATCGCCAGCCAGGCTAAGGTTTACAGCATTTTGCGTTATAAACTTTAGAAACCAAGAAAAGGAGAACATTCACTGAAAAAAGGGACAATTTTATGGATGCTATATTTGTTTGAGGAGGGAGATCAGCTTCTAATAACCCTGAAATTGGCATGTAGTTTCGCAACTCCACATATTCGAAAAACACTGCAAGGGTTAACATACAAATATGCATATTACGGTTCTTCCATCCTGTCTAAAACCTTTTTATTTACCAATATTCGGTTAAAAGGAATATACTTTTTAGCTGTCTATCAGATCAGTGGTGAATCAAGATTAAGTTATGGATAAGGGTGGCAAATACACTTCAACGTTTACATTAAAAAAGGGCGTCAGAAGGTGAAAGCCGAGACAAATGGGGCAGATTCGGTGAAAACGTGCTTCAATTTTTAGAAGTGCTATACCTACCTTTTGAAGAAGGCAATTATTGCAAGTTCCTCTCGTGGGCCTGCCTTTACTTCAATGTACTGTATCATTGGAAAGGTTGTACAGGGAAGTACCGAGGTTAGATGGCGCCCAGGCAAGAAACAAGTTTGGCGCGCCCATGTTCGAACCTAAGGTCTTTCTGGAGCAAATGTACTACATTGAAGAAAGCACTTGCGACATTGCTATGAATTTTCGGAGCCCCCCATCAGTGACCTTGGCGCCCGTGGNGTTGTACCACCCTTGACGCCGTCGGTACGCTCCTGTGGTTGGATAAAAGAAATATGGAATAGCTTTGTTTTCATAACCTAAATTTGGACGAAAACGGCTTTATCATGTTTTCAATTTAATAAGCTTTATTTTCAATACAAAATGTCCTCAAAAACTCATGTACATATACGTTTGTTTGTAAATCTTATATATCTAGAAGTATTTTTCCAAAGTTTTATTTGTGTCCAAGATACGTTTGTCATTGTCATGAACTTCATTAAACAAGTGTGATTTTACAAATAAGCATGCTTATCATCAAAACTTCTCCAAAATCATATTTTTAAAGGATTGACAGCAAAATTTCGCAGATTCTGTAAACCTGTTTTCAAAAAGTGAGGTTCGCGCACTACTTGAGGGACGTGAAGACATAAAAATTTTAAAAGGTCGAACATACATTGTATAGTACGTGCACTGTCAGTCTGTCACAAATATAATTACCGCGGTGTTTCTTAACTGAAATGATTTCGCAAGCTTTTGTAGCCGTAAATCTTAATTGTTACGCCATCTTAAAATTCGCAGTGAAAACGTTGTTTACAATGATTTTCGCACTCCCCCGTATATGACGTAATGATTGGTAATACGATTCACTATAGCAACATTTGAAATTACTTTCTGGACGTGTAGAAATACCTTCCAAAGGAGACAAAAGAGACATGGGAATTTTGATTGGATTTTAAACATTTTGTTGTTGCAAAAGCTGATTTGTCAGGGCGCGAAGAATTACTTTAATTGGCGTCTGTTAGAAGTTTAATGACTAGCTTGAATCGAACAAATCTTTCTGGTTAAGTTTTGAGGACGAATATCTATTGTTCTCACAAAAGGCGACTAAAATTTTATTGCCTTTTGCCACACGTGTGAGACAGCATTTCCAGCTGTTACAAATATGAAGACAAAATACAGGTCCAGACTTACCGTGGATTCTGATTTGTGATTTTGCCAGTCAGAAGTAGGTCTCATAATTGATAAACTGTGCAGTAAGAAGCAACCCCATCCGTCCCATTGATGTTGTCAATTTTGTGCTATAAACTTTTTTCAGTGTCAAGTATTTTTTGTTTTGTAATAGGCATCCTTCCCGCTGGTTGGCCGGGAACATTGATGCGACATAAGATTGAAGTACGAGAAAAAACAAATTCACAAATGGGAGACCGTGACCCAAAAATTTTTGGCGACTCTGCTCTAATGACGCAGTCATCAGCCATTAAAGCTCAACCAGCAATCGAATAAATCGATCATGTTGCCAGGTGTGCAGCAAACATTTTGGCAACCAATGCTGCAAGCCTTATGCTCGGTTCGGTAACAAGTACTTGGAAATGAGCAATAAAACAAACGTAACAGGACAGTTTTGCATTTGTATAACATGAGAAACGAAGCTGACCTTGCTAGCAAGAGTTTTTTTATATCACTAGTTTCTTGCTCAACAGCTAGTTTTAAAAAGGGCGTGTTTCACTGAAGACTGAAACTTTGATTCGAAGCGCGAATGCTTCAAATTTCCTTCTCAGGCTTCACTTTGAAAGAAATGCTTACCTTGAAAAATAGATTTGTTTCTTGCTGATCTCATTCTGTACAACTTGCCACCAATTAAAATAGACAAAACGATAACCAACGTGATAGGAACATAAAACATGATGCTGTAAACGATGTACGTGTACATCTTGAAGGCAGAAACCCTAAAATACAAAGGAAAGTTTTGTCTTAAGAACAAAATATTGGTTTGCACTCGATATCTGCAAAAATCATTAGGCCTACACAAAACAAGGTTTAACAAAAATCGGTTTCGGCCTCTTGCAACAGGAGGCTGTCACACAAGGTGGCAACGCAGCAATGGAAATATATTCTATATTTATCTCTGTGCAACCACTGATACCTCATACTCAGCAAGGAAACCGCAAATGACAATGTGAACCAAGTAACCAAATGGTTTGCTGACGATAGCTCTGCAGTTGGTTCACTATAAGCAGAGCCGCATCAGCCGCACTCCATACCCCCAATTGGGGGGGCACGCTATCACAGGGGGCTCAAAATTCCAGTCCCACCACCACTTAGCACCCCAGAGAAAGCTTCGATCCCCCAAATTGGAATGTGAAGCACTAGAAATCAGTGAAGTTAGGGGGCCCTTTGAAAGAAAAGTGCATTACAGTTATTTTCGGCCCCTTTGAAAGCAAGTTATTTTCACATTACAACTGATGTTGGGAGCCCTTTTGAAAGCAAAGTAGCCCACTTATACATTGCAGTTACTGTTGGGCCCTATTTGAAAGCAAGGTAGGCTACTTTGCACATCACAGTTGCAAAGGGGGGGCCCGAGGCAAGTGCCTCGCTTGCGTTCACTTAAACACACCACTGTATATAACCCTGACAATGATCTTATATGAGAATATGAAACCTTTTGAACACGCTCTGCTTCATCCGATATGCGAACTTTCTCACCTGATGTGCGCATGTAAACACTGTAAAGTTATCTTTATATTATTGAATACATTGAAGTTGCTGATGAGTTTACCACTTCAAAAATACAGATATCACGCGATTTTTCATGATAACCTAGGCACACAAGTCGACTAAAAAAACAGATCTGGGTGGAAAAAAACCTGGTCACATGCGGCAAAACGCCTACTCCCATAAATTGAAGTGAATATTTAAAAATTTATTGCCGTGTTATTGTTACGCAATAAAGACCAAAAGTACAACAATCGGCTAGCAAGTTTCGCAACCTGCCTCTGCAAATGAGCGAACTGAGCACTTGCGCTAAGCCTGTCGGGGGCCTCGCGGTCACGACTATGCCCTGATGGGCCTCGGGTTCATTTATACGGCCCTGCCTACATGCCCATTTGTACACGTCCAGAAGTCAGATTTCCACTTGATCAACGTACTATATTTTGTGTAGCGATTGTTGTAAAAAAACGTAAGCTACTATGTCTAGCCCAGGTAGTCTTCTCTTATTTTGTACTGCATAGCAACAAGATACCTTTGGTGCGACCAAAGTTACACATTTGGGCAGACAGCCAGATAGAGTAAATTGTGTAGTTAGATGTCTATTTTGTGGGGTGTCCCAAAACAGAGTAGTGCAGTCAGTGCGGGAACTAGAGGTTTGAGCCAGGGGGACAAAGCTTAGTTGAAGGGGGTCCACTAGCCAAAACTCAGAAAAAGTTAAGAAATGATAGTGAATCTCTGGATGTCGTGGATGTCTATACTAGCTAAAAATTCGAAAACATCCGGAAAAATGCAAAAAAACAACAACCTAAAGAAAACTACAGTAAATATCAAAATGTCAACTAGAGGGGGCCCAGCTTCTACATTTAGCTTGCCAGGGGGAGGCGACTCGCCCCCTTGTCAGTTACGCCACTGAGTGCAGTTAGTGGGTTATGGATGTTAACCGTTGCGTCCACGTAGGCCTTAGTCTATAATTGTTAACATTTATAGGCGATTTGAAGTACAAAGTATTGTTAATCTAAATATGTGCCATGCACCCAGAGATTCACAGTCCAGACATCAGCAAGGGTATTTCGGCCAGTGTTTGCGTATTTCGGCCAGTAAAAAGCCNAATGCGCACGCTTTATTAGCATATTTCACTTAAGCTCATGGTAAAGTTTATCAATTTGCGCTAATGAAAGAGAACATTCATCGCGGCGCACATGCTTTGACCGGCCTCATGTTTGCTCCTTCGGTAATAATGTTTTGATAACTGAACGATAGGATTGATTCTGATTTCCTGCAAATTTTTTTACATTTGCATGTCATCACTACATCTCCAAATAATCGCCGTCAATTAAATGACAATGATTTACGACCCAATTCCTCATGTTAGACTGGTTGAAAAAACTTTGGTTGGAAACTACGAGACTATTATGCGTATTTGCGGGAAAATATTTATACTTAATTTGCACAATCTGCAAATGCTGTTCATGTTGTGAATTGAAAATAAATTTTTAGAATGTCTAGTCCCCCTGCACGAACATGAAGGTCCCCAATGGAAGACTTTCTGGCGACGGTTCTGCCCAGGCCCGCAGGCACGGGGGTCATTCGGGGGCAGTTATCCCCAAATATTTTTTGTGCCCCCCAAATTTTGTTGTGTTCAGAAAAATTTGTTTCAAACATATGATAAAAATCTTCCCCCAAAAAAATTTATTTTGCCCCTCAAACCTCAAAACCTGGCTACGGGCCTGGTTCTGCCAAAATTGTGTCTGCCATTAGAATATTTTGTTTTGAAGTCCATTCGGCCTCGAGATGTAGCATTACATAACTTTTTTTTATAAATCACCATTGGGGGGGCCCTTGAAAGCACTTTGGGGGGCAGAGTTGGGCTGATACGACACTGACTATAAGGCGTTGATATGTTGGGATTACTTAAAAGCCATGGGTCCAAATATTGGATACTTCCCCAAACCTGCAAAACCCATTCTGATTGTCAAAAACAAAAAGCTACGAAAAGCTGCTAAAAAACTTTTAATGGCACAAGATTTACACATCACAGGCCAAAGCGAACGCCGCCTAGGAGTGAAAATTGCAATATACATATTCAAAGATAAGTTTGTCAAAAACAAGGTGGGTGGTTGGCCGCTGGACCTCAAGCTCCTCTCCACTTGTGTACCTGACGACCCTCAAGCAGTATACTTAGCCTTCACCAAAGGAATGTGCTCTACATGGACATTTTTCCAAAGAACAGTTCCAAACACGAGACTGCCACTTGTCTGGTGAGGTATTGAAGCTTGTCATCTTGGGCTTCAAATTTCAATACATCTTTAAATCGGAGTTTAGGGAGACCGATAGGACGATTGCCGACTGTAAGAGCACTGTACAGGAGATCTTTTTGTAAGCGGTCCTCTTTGTGTCTCCGCATATGACCTGCCCAGCGGAGAGAGTGTTTTTAGCAGGGTGTAAATGTCAGTGATATCCATGAGCAGTGGCCTATCCGGCCCAAAATTTTAGAAAGGGTCAAATATTTTGACTTTGAGCGAGCAACAGTATTTGCTTTGGGAAACCGCCTCTCGAAGCCCAAAATGATTAGATAAGCTAGAAATTTAGGGGAATGGCCCCTTTGGCCCCCAGGCTACGCCTATGTCCATGAGTTCCGTCACAGAAGTGCTGGGTACATGATTGTGCCGCAAGACGTCTAAAATAGAATGCAAATTGGAATGCACTCAGACGAAGTTCAAGACGGAAGTATATATGGACTAGGTTTCCGAACAGTACAGGAGGACACTGCTGAGAACGTCGAAAACACGAGTTTTGGGTCTTGATTATTTCCACCCTTCTGAACGCAGTTGGCTGAAAACAACTGCAGCCTTTCTTTCTTGTCCACTCCTGTACGCAGTTGGCTGAAAACAACTGCAGCCTTTCTTTCTTTTCCAGACGTGAATCTCCGCATACAAAAAAACTCGCACTGGTAACCACAGAGCCAAGATGCAAAACTTGTCCATGGTATATATAAGGCGCTACAGTGGATATTGGTCACAGATGGGATAGAAACATTCTAATAGAGCAGCATTGTCGTTCTGAGGCTAATTGGCATGACAAACGTGGAGCAAGCTGTTTCAAATGAGCTGCGATGCCGGGATAAGTCTGCTAAATCCTCACGAAACTGTAAACAGCGAACATGAGGACTCTATCCTGAACACTAGCTTTCACAGAAATCTACAAGCAACAACTTGACTGCAACGCCATGAATCATCAACATATCATTACCATGAGAAGTAGAAAAAGGCAATCCAAGCAAAAAACATTCGCCGATGCCGCGACAACTTACTTGAGAAATTGAACACACACGCACAACAGCACGTAAAAGCGATGGAGAAAGGTCATCCTCTTGGCTTTCAGCAGTTCCAATCAAAGCAATTGGGTACGCCCGAAAACAAGAATTTCGGGATGCAATCTGCATGAGCTATGGTTAGAATATAGATAGCATCCCTGTGTACTGTTCATGTAGAGAGAAAAACGTAGTGGACCACAGCCTCATATGCAAACTGGGCTGACACNCGTTAATGAGACACAATTCAGTGAGAGACTTAACACTAGAATGCTCCATAAAGTCAAAATGACTCCTTTGGGTAGTTTGCTTGTTCGTATCATTTCACCTGCTTTTTTCCAGGGAAAATCCACCCGTGTCTTTTCAGCATTCCTAGGGCCTAATAGCGTGTTGGGATGGCGTGCGTTTATGTCAACTTTAAATATGATTTTTTAAATATTTACCTCGAATGCCCGGTGGAGTCATTTTGACCCCCGGTATGGAAATGCTTAAAAAATATTTCGTGAACTACAGGCAATGACAGTGTTTTTGTGCTTTGTAGCGTACGTTCAATTTACAAAGCCAATTGTGCTTTTGAAACAGCTTGAAGTCTTTATTACTGTCAAGTGTCTTTTCAAAAGCTATATCATCTTCTCATCAGCGGCATAGAATATCTTGTTTTGTTGAGACATTTGTGTCAACAATGCCCTAGTTAGTGAATTATCACCTTTGTTTTGACTTGCTCCGCGTGGTTCTGATTGCAAGTCCAGTCAAATCATAGCTGCCCTTTAGTTTGCAACAGTCAGCATATGTATATGTCTACAAGTCGAGGTCTAATACCAAGAGAAGTTTTATCTTTGCTAACTGATATTCCTGAGGATATGTCTGACAATCGGGACGAAAGCAACATTGATGCAGATGATAATTTCATTCCAGCAGTAGATGAAACTAGCTCTTCTAGTGAAGATGAGCCGCAAAACAGAGCAGGAGCTTTGTGATGCGGATGGAGTTGTCATGCCTTTACTTCTGTGTCTTGCAACTTGCGTTTATTTTTTTGTGTAAGGTAACCGAGATCCAACCACGAGCGGTTTGCAAAGTTATTTGGAAACTGATGAGAACGCTGGTACCGTGTTGACTGCAAAGGATGGCACTAAATGGAAGAAAATACAAGTCAGTGACCAGACCACAGGCAGACTTGCAGGTCGCAATATCCTGAGGCAATGTCCAGGCCCTACGAGTTACGCGCGTAGAAACATACAGGCTAGAAGTCCTGCAAGCTCCTGGCATTTATTATTGAGAAGCTTACACTTTAACACATCCGGAAAAGCACCATCACTGAATCTACATTTCTGTTATGTACGCGAGGAGTAACAGGATCAGATGACATTCCATATCACACTTTCTGGACTGACAAATGGGTATGTCAGTGTGCAAACAAACGATATGAAGGAACCATTTCAGCGATATTTTACGTTTTCTTCGCCTTGACAAAAAGTCTGGTCGATCTCTAAGTTTGAATACAAACAAATTTGCTCTTTTTTCGGTTGTGGGGAAGAGGTTCATACAGAAATGTATTTCGTGTTACATGCCTGGGGCTTTTATCATTGTGGATGAACAGCTTTTCCATACCAAATGTAAATGTCAATTTACGCAGTGCATGGCGTCAAAGCCTGAAAAAATGGGCAGAAATACTGGTTAGCTGTAGACAAAGAGAGCAAGTATGTGGTAAATGGGTTTCGGTACGGTGGTAGAGATGAAACTCACTCTAGGGATGAACGCGTCTCCGACCAGGTCGTCATGCTGTTGTTGAAGCCGTACCTTAACAAAGGGAGGAACGTGACAGCCGACAATTATTTCACCTCAATGAATTGGCCATAAAGTTGCAAAAAACAAAACCAGCTTACTGGGGACAGTGAACAAAATCTGGAAGGAAGTACCTGCAGTGGTGAAGCTCATGAAAGAGCACTTCACTCCACCACACTTTATAAATCTGGTGATGCAATGATGACTGTTTATCAAGGTAAGGCCAAGAATAATGTGATTATTCTCAACACCCTTCATCCAAGCATCACCGTTGCCGATAATTCCAAGATGATCCGGGAAAGGGTACAAGCTTACATTGACACAGATATGGTGCTGATCTTATCAATCAAATGGCAAGGAAATACAGTACACAGTTAGAACTTCCACCAGAAGATGACCTACAGGCGACATTCGTTCCATAACACACTGCGGCTATAAATGCATGGATCATTTACAAAGAAGAGCAACATATGCAGAAGCGTTTTTCTTCAGCGGTTGGCTGAGCAGGTAGCAACATAGGCGAAACGAGCAACACTAAGACAGTTGTAAGAAGAAGCACCCGACAAAGGGCATGGTAAAATGACAAAATACTACCAAATGAAGAGCGAATATAAGAAGAATTGCACAGTGGGCAGTTGGGCACCTGCCATGAGTGTAGCAGATCGTTATGCCGAAAGTGCACTGCTAAAACACGACGTCTGTGCATGAAATGCAATTCCCACAATAACAAGTGTTCTTTTCCGACATTGTTTTTTTTCGCCTATTTGTTTTGTTGTTACTTTGGTTTTGTTCAATGAAATTAGTTTTAGAAAAATACCTTTGACTGTGCTGTCTTACAAAGCTATTCCACAGCCGTAATCACAGTACTGTTACACAAGAAACTGCAGGGAGTCAAAATGGCTCCTTCAGGCATTCTGGTTGAATCAAAATTCTGGGCATTCTAGTGTCAAAGACACAGTTTATGAAGGAGGTCTCTCAAACATCCAGTCCTCCCAATCTCATGTCACAAGCTTGAAGGAAAAAGCTAATGTTGCTGACAATGAGAGGTTGTACCCTTCTACTCGAAGGCTATGGAACAGCTCTGAGAAGACCTACTGTTGCGATCGGAAATCCCGAGCGGCATGTGCGCAAAGCTTCGCACCGTGGCAGCAAGCAAAAATAGAGATCGCAATCTCTCTTACTATTGCTTGCTCGCGCTACACATATGATGGTGTTATTCTTCACGCACATCCCGTTCGTGGTGAATCACACAATCAACGCAA
>JGI24022J15233_10002307_pt1 | contig 17683 bp, 6 predicted proteins | sample Ectturendosymbi2_FD_15233 | JGI IMG/M metagenome (IMG submission 15233) | reverse complement strand
ACCAGGCTAGCAACCAGCCCAAAACTGTGAAGGTTCACCAGCCGTGGTGGTTGTCGCCTATACCACAAGCCATTCGAACACTTGAACAGATTGGCAGTTGACCATAATCATCAAACCACGCGAGGCACGCACGCTAGAACGTCAACAGCATGGGACACAAACAAGAATTGATTAATTTCGTTTCTCGTGACAAAATCTTTTCAACTGAACTTACTGATAAGAAAGAAATAGCATTTTTGACATCGAGTCATCAAATTGATCTTCTGACTTACGTGTAACACTGCCTATGGAAAGAAATCCTTTCTCATCAAAGAATCAGACACTATACGGAGTATATATTTCGCCTAGGATCATGTACGCATCATCAGCTCTGCGAAGTGCATGAAGTATAAATAGAATAAAAAGAAAACCCACAAACAGGAAAGTTACCAATTAAGACACAAAAATTCACCTCTCCTCTCGTAGATTTTTTAAGTGAAATAGCCTACCCGACATCTTGTTCAAAGAGTGTAGTTCTAGAGCATGTAGCTTTCCTGCACCCCAAAGACGACTGCAAAATATCTAATTAGCGAGCAGAAATACGAACTCAAATTTGGTAGGTACGCAGGTGCATTAGCCTGTCTATCTGCCTCTCACTCTGATGAAAAGTTCTGGAAACGCTGTTCATTTAGGAAGGCTTGGTGAAAGGGTTTTAAAATCTTCTCCAATCAGAGAGACAAATCAATTGTGATTACATTTAAATTATGCATATGTGTTTCACTGAAGTCCACAACCTTTTCGATTTATATCTGGCTCTCAGCCGAATCACCTGATCACAATAAAAAATTAATCTGCGCACTATATTGGTTTAAGAACGTAGAAGCAGGCAAGATTGTATTAATACTCCAATACTAATAATAAATCAAACAATGGTAGTTAGAGTTCCAGTGAAGGGCCTTGCAGTGATAGGCCTTGCGATTCCAGTGAAGAGCCACTACGTCCAATGAAAGTGTCAGTTACGGGAGTTATGTTATTTTGGAGGTGCGCACAATAATCTTAGATATAGTGATACACGCTGCCCCTTAGAACAGGGATGGGGAACCTACTTACTGTCACCGGCCGCATGAAATGTGGAATATCGTTGGTGGGCCGCAAAACTGAACTAATTTTATCATAAAATTCTACCATTATCTTCCAAAGGAAAATAAGGAGCGAAAACCATGTCATGGCACGATGGAGGTGACGTTGTGTTCTAACCTGGGAAACGAAGATTGTAAAACGGGCCACATTAAATATCCTCGCGGGCCGCAGGCTCCCCACACCTGCCTTAGAACAATGTGGGCATCTATTAACTTAAAGAGGGTAACATAATTGCAGTAGTTGTTTGTACCTTGACCAATTGCAGCACTGTAGTTGCTGGTGCATTGTCTCGGTGCGTATTCTTCTTCAGTATTGCCACTGCGTAGCAATCAAATCCTTGCGTGCGCTTCGTGGCGCCTCGTAATTTCTGCATTTTCTTGTGATTCCTCTGTCAACCCCGGTCCCGCTATCTGGAGAATGTGTGCAAGCCAAATACGTAATAAAATGATTGTATAAAACTAGTAAAACGCCAACGATTAAATCTTGCTTTAAATTTGGTGAAAACAAACGGCTGTCAGCCTCAAGCTAAACATCTCGCAAAATTGTTTGAAATCTTGATCAAAATATTTGCAGACTTTTGTGCGCCGCTAAGCACCTCCGTCCGACTCTGACCTGAGGGTTTTTCAGCACTGCTGTTACGAACAGGATTTTGGTCAGCTTTGGTCCTATATGTGAAAAAGCAAAACTTAACTCTTTAATAGAGTTCTGACTGCAGTGTAACAATATTTCAAAGAAGTCAGGAAATTGCCGATATTTAGCTATACTTTGTTTGTTTAGTGCTCAAAAACTCCTTCTTGCAATTCTTCATCTATTACGTTACCCACAAAAATTTTGCGAATATACATAGGACTATTTTTGTGAGATCTTTTTATTGATTCTTGTTCTTTCAAGCGGCGCTACTAGAGTAAAATGGGCCTTCTGTTTCTTTCTAACTGACAGAAAATTGAGACAAACCAAGACCTAAAACTTTCCTCAAACAAACTAAATACTAATTATAATAAATTGTAGCTGGATTATCTGCGAACAAACTATGTGATTTTAGAGTCCTTTACAGGTCGTTAGTTTTTATATCAGTTGAAAGTTAACATGTATTCTATTTCGGCAGAGCAATGTAGCAGCCACCGGCCTAACAGTCATCACAGCTGGCCTTTTCATAACAGGAGAAATGACAGGAAGCGGAGTACTTGCTCTTCCCAAAGCAGTCAAAGACGCAGGATGGGTATGTTTCTTGTGATATAGCCATGACAATGTTTGACACTTTGGTTACTATCATACAATGAATTTTTCTCCACAAAACCCATTCTTTCTTATAACAACTGGAAAGAGTGTAGACATGAGGAAAAACGTGCAACGATCTCATTCGTCAATACAACTTGTGTTGAAGTACTGTCAATAAAAATTATTTTCCACCAATTATTTTGCGACCAAGTGCTACTTTATGTCGAACAGCCTTGCGGTGCGCAAAGGCTGCTTTGTTTACGAAAAGGTAAACAAAGTGCTGCTTTGTTCAACAGTGCTGCTTTGTTTACCTTTTCAATTGTTGCACAAACATTAGAAAGTCTGGAAGTTTATCTTTAGCCGGATGAAAACAAGATAGACCCAGTTCATTCAAAAATACAAGCCTTTTGTGTAACTCTGCAAACGGTCACAATTGCATATGCGCACGTCCAAAACAAAAAGCAAGCGAATATCATTTAACATTTGTTTAGCTTGAATACAGGTCGGAGTGTTTCTGATATTCATGTGCGCTGGAATTTCGTCTTTTACCGGGACGGTACTGGGACGATGCTGGACGCTTTTGCGCGAAAACAAACCTGAACTTCGGAAGCACTGCTCCGACCCTTATCCTACGATCGGATACAATGCGTTGGGAACTCCTGGCAAGTATGCTTAAAGCCAAAACTTTATTACAGTGTTTTCTAAAAACCCAATTAAAATTTTACTGTGAATCCAAAACAGAGTAGCATATAATTTATATACCTCTATAAAATATTTCACTACTTCCCTGATTGAATGCAATAATTTTCAAAAAAATTATTGCCCTTCTTAAAAGGATATGAACAATTTCGACTTTTTTCGAGGTATTTGGCCCCCTAACTTAGACTTTTTTGCTCAATGATACACCTAAAATACATTTTCTCTCACGTGCACTGAAGCAATTAATTCTTCAAATTATTTTGTTGCGTGAAACGAACTCTTGCAAAATGTTTAGCGCTCAGCATGCAATTCAGTTATTTTAGCTGCGCATCAGCAATATGAATGATCTTCAGAATCAACTCCACCTGTCAGTGGAAGATTCAATAATTCAGCCACTTCTGTAGACTTCATTGCGGTGGATATGAGCAGACCAATAGTAAAAAACTTAAATACCAGCAAAGTAACCGGAAAATATGCACTGACAAATTTTGTATTGTAAGAATTTCAAAAATATAAGAAACGAATAAGTAATTGATTGTTTTTTGCCCAAGTTTTTTTTGGGTACGAGACTAATTAATGAACAAAAATACCTGAACTAAAGTCTTCAAAAGTCATTTTCTAACCCTTCATTTTTTTAAAAAACAATAGACTTTTCGGTAATATTTTTTGCGACAAGCTGTTGCTAATCCACTCAATCTTTTTCAGGTTTTAAAAACAGTTGAGCACATCGCGTTTGCCTTACCAACCTATACTGTGTATAGCTATATGCAAAAATGTTGTGTTTTGTCAGGGTGGTCGTAAACATCTCAGTTTACTTTACTCTTTTCGGAGTATGTGTGGTGCTTCTGCTCATAGCATCTGGAAACATACAAAATCTACTCGGGCAAGTAAGTAGTACATTTATACGCCCTTTTTCATAACTTTTTCGTAAGCATAAACTAGCTCTTACGGAAGAGTTGCACCAGTAGACAGACAGAAAGTAACAATAAGGGTCACAATTCCTGCAGCGCTCTTTGATGTGCTATATTCTTATATGCCCTTTTTATGAAACCCACTGCTAAACAAACAGACAGCCACTGTCAAGTTATGCTTAAAGTTCTCATTTATAGGTGAAAGACGATCGTTCAGCAAGCTACACTTACCATGAAAATCATAGAAAAATTATTTTCATAAATATACTTGTTTCACTGTTACAGTCTATCGTTTTTATACAGCATGTCACACTGCGTTTATTCGTTTCGAGCATTACAATTACTTCATACGAGACAAAATTACAATTACCTTCGTTACTGTTCTCTTTTCTATGAGTATGATATTTTTTCACAGTTTTATATTAAATGACTTTGTGCACAGCTGGCATGAGTTTTCAAATTTTCTCAACAGCTTGGAGTGGATATGTCGCTCTGCTATTGGGTGATGATTATTGGAGGGATTTTGATGCCGTTTTGTTGGTTAAAAAGCCCTAAGGACTTTTGGTGAGAAGTCAGTCTAATATTGAAAAACTTTTCCTGACTTTAAAAATGTGCTCTGGTGCCGTTTTTAGACTTCCTTACTGAAAATTTCCTGCGCGCCTTTTCATCTACACCCTGCAGATCGGTGAACGGAGTCGCTAAGTGCTGAAGTGTCTTGTAGGACATTATAGGTTGCATTATGCCTTTATCTTACAGGTCTTTTAGTCACAGATCATTCACATTATCTTGCAAACACATGGCAGAGGCCATGTGTTTGCTCGCTGAGCACATCTACACATATCAGGTACAACCAGGATTCAGATTTAGAATTCCACCGTAGTTTATCTCGTATACATGATAACGACAACTTTTGAGAATAGTGGAATTGTGTTCTATCTATTAAACTGCCTCTGCAATTCTATCAGCATTATGTCGATTTTTTAATTTTGTGGGATGGGTCTGCTTGAACTCCAAATGACGTTTTTTTTCAAAAGATCAACGTAAGTCATTCAATGTGGGGCCTCATTAATATGTCATTCAATGTGCGGTCCTGGGTAAGATAGTGACGTAATTTTTGGCTCAGTAAGCAATTTCTGTTGGACATAGCTAAGTTAAACGTATTCACGGATTTGTTGTCATACGCCGAAGCACAACTGAAGAAAATGGACCAAATGTCAATATAAGATTGGGAGATACCTTACCTCTGATTTGGTGTTATCACTGGAGAAGTACGTTACCACTGCCTACTTTACAACATTATTCCAACGAGTACAATGTGTACTTTTCTGAAATTTTGCGGTTAGCAAACTAATTGTTTTCGGTTGTGAAGCATTTACGTGCATTTAGAAATAGAATGGATCGTGCACTTCATTTTCCTGCCATGGAAACGTGGTAGTGTATAAATAGCGTAAAGACAAAACATCACTGGAAATGGAGAATGTGCTAGATGCAGTACAATCCCGCAAAGCTAGTGTAATCAATTTTAAAATAAAAATAATTAGGATTACAAAAAGTACGCATGTGTACATTTTGCAAAGACTGTAAATTCCGTGCAGGTCTGAGTTTAAAGGTAAAAAGTAAAAAATAGCGATAAATCGTAAAACATTTAAAAAAATTGATGAAGTAAACAGCAATACTAACGTTCATGTGTAATTTAATACTGAACCCAAATAACATCACCTTTCGTATCTTAGTTTAATCACAATGTTGCTTAAATTTTTTGCACCAGATTTATTTGTTCTAGGTGGGTAAGCGATAGAGAACGGTGGGTCCTACAGAAAAATGAAGCTTGGTTGAAAAATTGCTTTTATCATTTTGCAAGAGTGCTAAGTGATGTACCATTGACTCATAACAAATAACAAGTTTTTGTTTCTTTCAGGCCGATTGCTCTGGGTGCTACTCTAACCACAGCCGTTGCGTGTGTCTTAATATTTATCCAAGCCATGATGGATATCGAAGTTGCTCAAAATGCAACGATAGAGCATAACAAAATGGTAGAGAACGGCGGTAAGTGTTCTGTGTATTTACCATTTCCTACCGATTGCGCTGTGCGCAAACAGTGGCAAAGTGAACAAACATTGTAGAAGATTTCGTCTAAGTTTTGGCCACAGTAGTTGAAGAGCACCAGGTGCTGTTTGACCAGTTGTATCCCCTTACAGATCATCTGCAAAATTTATTGAGGCAATCAAGGAAGTAAACGCGAAACTTTAAAAAATCGAGATGTGAAGGTACTAATAGCACTCCACACTGCTTGGATTTTTAAATTTTTATTTTGATCATAAAATTGGTATGTCTGTGGGTAATTTATTACTGTGTGCCGGGGCCATTGTGAAACGCTTGCAAAATCGAAAACACATGCATGTTGTTGGTGAATCAACGTAGTTACACTACTTGTTCATTTGAACATTTGGGATAGTTATGCGTTTCCATTTTCTGCCTTGAAGAAGTCGCTCCTGCATGAATACATCGTAGGTTTTCAACGATTTATCTTTATCATGGTACAGATCTTACCTGCAGCAAGTTCCAAATGAGTTTTTAGCCAAAGTCCGTTTAGTTTTAAAAGTAGTTGTTCTTTGTGTCTAAGGTAGGTTATCGATAACAGATCCTGTGAACTTGTCTTCCTTAAAGTTCCTCGTTGCTTTTTTAACTTTGATTATATTAAAAAACTACAAAAAGAAAGTTTTTAATCCAAGGATTGGAATCATCTTTATTGCTTAGGTTTCTCAGTTTCAACAATCACTCAGGCATAAGCAGTTGCCATACTGCTTGCACAGCTAAAAGGTTTCAACATATTTGTATTATTTTTTAGAAATTTTGTAAGAACGAAAAGGCAGTAACCCTTGCTCGTGCTTTAACAGACAAGATCACATAATTTAGGGAATTTCAACTTTCTTTTGGGTTTTTGCGCTCTTTAATAGATTTTGGAATTTAGACTAGAAAGCATTTGAGGTTGTTGCGGAAACCTTTTGTCTTAATTTAATGGACTGCATAAATGAAATGAATTTACTTTCTTCAAGTTAGCAACACTCTATCATCAACAGTTCCACTACATTCTCATGAATGTTACCAAACTTAACCAATGGCGTAGTGCCACAATAGTCTTCAATCAGTTCCTTTACTTGTACAAGACAAGAAATAAAATTTTTGTGAAATTCAACATTGTTGACTTTTACATATCAGACACCCCAAAATTATTGAAAAGTGCTGTCGCATTTTCAAAGCAATTCACCGATATTGTACAGCTTATTGAAGAAACTATCCAGCTTGCGAGAAAACTTTACTTGCTTGACGAAAGAAGTCAGTGGATCAAAACAAGCTAGCAAAATGCATTTGGTGTTACCACAAGGAATTTCGACAGTGATGAGGTATGCAGAGTTGTTGACCTACCAATCTGGAATGACCTCGTCGAGCTATTCGGAAGAGATAAATCTGCATAGCACCGTGCTGATGGAGTGGCTGTAATTCAAATTTCAGGCGGACTAGAAAGGAAGAGAATGAAAAAAACATTGTTGAGTTTTCAAAAACGAAGGATTGAAATCATTACAGAGGTGAACATTGTGAAAACCGACTTGCCTAAAACAACCTTTGACCTAAACGGAAGAAATTTCTATCCATTCAGGAAACCAAGCAAAACGCCACTCTGCATCATCGCCAAATAAAACCGGATACCAACCAACAGCGATCAAAAATTTGCTGTAGTAGTTAAACTGCTGCCGCCTTGAAGATATAGATTGAATTTGGAAATCCAGCCTCAACTTTTCTTTGCACCTATGGTGAGTGCATTCAGGTTAACGTTGACGAACGTCCTAACTCATCTGAAAGAATGCTCTACCAGTAGCGTCAATTCTGTGTTTGCTCTTAGTGACATTGGACTCTTTCTCGATTTGATTCTCATATGATATCCATGTTCGGTCAGCCAATACCGCAGCACTGTTAATTGTGATGAACCAGTGAATTTCCAGGCTCACATGTAGCAATGAAAAGTTTGACAAAATCAAGCAGATATCCCACAAAACTTCCAGGAAAGTGATTACAATTACAAGCAAGGATTCAATCCAAACTATAAAAAAACTGAGAAAAAAGGAAAAACCACCGAGAAATCATTTAGTTTTGCCCTCCATGAAAGCAGGGTTGTAACAATGTTAGATGGCGCCAGGGGCAAGAATCGAGTTTGGCGCCCCCATGTTCGAAACTGAAGTCTTTCGGAAGCACATGTACTGTGTTGAAGAAAGTACTTGTGACATCATTGGGATTTTTCGGCGCCCCACGCAGGCATTCCGCTCCCCCCACAGTGATTTGGCGCCCCCAACAGTTACTCAGCGCCCGGGGAGTTGCGCCCCCTTGCCCCCCTCGTTACGCCCTGCATGAAAGAGAGCATTGGGAGAATATTTTCAAAGATTATAGAAAAAATACGTTTCTCCTAACAAAAGGTATCGTACATTTTCAACAAAAATGCATTGAAATCAAGCTACAGTTACATTGGCAGCAGGCAACTGTGACAAAACAGCGCAACGCTAAAACTCTGAACAGCAGTGAAGAAGTTGAACCAAAACAATGTAGTTTCCTGGATGGAGAATCTCCGGCACTTGTGAGAAATGCCGGACCAGAAACGAAGATTTCTTGGGGCCTCGCTACGATGTCCTTCAAGCACAGATACAATGAGCATATGCGCAACTTCTGAAATTAAAGTTGCAAGGTCGAAACTTTCAAAATTGATTTGAACGCTAATAAAGTAAAATATTGGCTGCTGCTATGAGTGGTCTACTTGCAATAAAGCGCTACCGCATAATTGCGCTTCACAAAGATGATACCTTGGCTCTGCACAAAAAGACAGTACGTTCTAGCCGACCCTGGCAAAAGTATTGATGAAAGAAACAAAATCATAGCATTATGCCGCCGCACGCCTAAATTGAGCTAACCAGAGGTCAACGGCCCGAAAAATTCACGCCGTGAAGGCGAACCTTCCTTAGAGACCAGTGAGAGAGGCCAGCTGGACAGTTTGCCACAATGAACAGAGCACCCCAGTTTAAATGAACAGCGAGGCAGACAGCCATCTATTTCTGCATTATGATGTATTTTATCAATTTTTATCGTGTTAGATTAAGATTGACTAATGTTTGTGTTTTGTTGTTGGTGTCTAACGACCACTAGTACGCGCAAAACCTAATCAGTATTACTAAATTGATGTTCTGGTTCTAACAAATATGTAGGTTATTTCATGTATGCTTTTCAATATCTTATTAACTTTCTCTTTGCATAGAGGCAGAACCATTTGAACGCGGTTTCGAAACATTTTTCCTTGCTTTTGGAATGATTTTGTTTTGTTTTGGTGGCATGGCTGCCTTCCCAACTATTCAAGCAGACATGGCGGACCCCTCAAGATTTCCCAAAACTGTCGTAATTGCTATGATTGGTAAGATATTTTAAAATCTATATGCTGTCTATCGAATAAATGATCTTTTATCTCAGCATGTTTTGACTATAGCGTGATTTTGCAATTATTCTAAAAAACAATTTTGGTTTGGTTTTTGTATGCAAAACTTCGTTTTTCGCTGCTTAAAGATAGCTTTGAAATTCTTTCTTTGGTGTATGATACTTCTGTATCTCTTTGAGCTCTAGGTATTGTACCTTAAGTATATTTCTTGTTGTCATTTATAACATATCGACTACGTATACAATCTGCAGAGTATTCGCATATGGTTTGTACCATAGAAAGTTTAATACGTGAATGCTTGAATTGGTATTGAGACATAAGTTGGACTATTTATAGTTTGGGGATGCAAGCAACACCATGAATGTTAAACGAGTAACATTCTGAAGATGGTGTAGTATGAGCTTATTTATAATGTATGGCGCCAAAGGTTTATGAAGAGCATTGACATACGATGTTGGTGGCGTATAACTTGCTATGCTCACTTGTTCATTTCGTTCACTTGGACAAGTGATATTGCAACAACCAGTAAATTTATGAGATTGACACGACGAGTGATGTCTTCACTTAATCTACTTTCAGCAATTCTCTGCATGTACGTACCGGTTGGTGCTGTTGGCTTCGCCGTCTATGGTGACTTGATTCAAGACAACATTTTCGATTCCATTTCGCAAGGAATTCTTCAAGTGATTGCTATCATTCTCATCACGATGCATCTGGTGTTTGCATATGTTATTATCCAGAATCCTTTGAGCCAAGTATTTGAACTGCCGCTCAAACTACCAGATGGTAATATCTCCGTAATTGAAACTATATATATGCAGACATAAATTTGCCAAGAACATTAGCTGTGAATCTTGTCAAGGTTTACGAGAGCTGCGAAAGTAAAGAGAGCTAAAACACTATATCATTTGCGACTGAAATCCATTGTTTTAACTCTTGCGCATCCTCGAGGTTAATTGCATTTAGAAGTATCTGTATTGCTTTTGCTTTCATGGAGTCAGTGACCGAGTTTGTCAGAAAATTTTGGAATGCAAACTTTGTGTGATATGCATGTTGGTATGGATATCACACAAAATATTATTGTTTGCGTTTCGATGACGTCACCATGTCCGCTCAATCGTAGTATGACCTATTGGCAAATTATGGAAATGATATATTTTGGGGAACATGGCCCAAGTGCCCCCCTGGCTACGCCCATATTGCAATGCCACTTGCGTAGTGTACTATGCTAGTACTTGGTAATGATTACTAAGTCTTTTCTTCTGTACTAAGTACACAAAACTTTGGTATTAGCACTTGAAGAATTCTTTGTCAAAGTAGATAAAACAAACACCACACTTCAGTTATTCTTTCAAAAACAAATAATACATTAAAAGTAGGATTATGAACATGTATCTCTGAACATTGCTGCGCCCTGCAATGACCCAAAAGTACGCCTAAATCATACCGTTGTTTGTCATGTACATCGGGATAGTATTTAAATTTTGCCAAACACCCTCACCTTGCATCATAGGATTTAACAAATTCCTTGGCATGGCCCCGACATGGGGAAGTGCCGCCCCGAAGCGAGTCGAAAAGTGCCGCCCCCCACCACTACTACCACCTTCCACATCTGATGGTCACCAGCATGATTCACATGAAACCTGAGAACGAATGTGTGAAAGCGGTTGAATCAGATCATTCTTTCAACAGTATTGAACTTTTTCTCAGTATTGAATCTTTTTTTTCATCCACTTAACTTTCTCTAAATTACTGCCTGCTGCCAACCGTTTTTTTGCAGTGTAGGCTAATCAAGGTAAACTTTCTTAACCTCTTGTAATTAGCGTTTATCTGTGAAAGGAATCCATACCGCACTGCTAGCCTGTCACATCATTCTGCATTAAGTCAAGTTCTAGCTAACTTTCAGCATAAAATGACTCAAAACTAACTGAAAGTTATCCTGCCTTCTCAAAGCATACCTAAGATGTCTTCTAACTGCAGCGGTTGATGTAGTTCCATTGAAGACAGTGGAAATATGACGCAACAATAAGCCCCCAAATTTACAAATGGCCATTGAGCGATTGCAATTCCTGTATTATTATTAATGGTTCATTTTAGACACAACGGTCCATATCACGCTAACATAAATTAATTAATTAAGGTAGTAAAGCAAGCCACGGGTTAAAGCAAATCAAGCTTTTCAGGGCGGAATTATTTCAAAAAATGCATCATCAGACTGGAGTTAATTTTGAAAATTTCACTGATGGTGAAATTCCGGGACATTTTGCTAACCGGGACGAGACACCGGGACATTCCCGGCCCAACCGGGACGTATGGTAGGTCCAACCTTAACCAAAATCTAAAACATAAATCTAAATCTAACTTCAGGTTCATTCGTGAAAGACCATTTGCTATTCCTTCTTTTCACCAAAAGTGCCGCTCCGGGGCATTGCCCGCCACGCCTTGTCGGGGCCCTGTTCCCTGACAATATCTTGGTAGCGAAGTTTGTACAACTACATTATTTTTATCACAAAATATTGGTGGGGATAAAAATATTGTGTCGCCCATTGTCCAAAAGTTGGAAGGACATGTTCCCCCTTGAACTCGGTCCCTGCATGGAGTACTAGCTTTTTAGTGCATTTGATGAAGCATATATTCGTTTATTGTTCAGCGCAGAGATGGCCCATCACTTTTCAACCAGGGGTCCGCAACCTACGGCCTTTAAGCCATATAGGACATAGATATCGTTCCAGCCCGACCTAACCCACTCCTAGGTGTTTATTTTTGCATCCGGCCAAATTGTACTTGCTATCGGCGCCAGAGAAAGACCAATGCCTCATTTGATATTTTATTATTCCTTCCAGGCCCGTAACCCGTAACCAGGGGGGCGAAGCCCCCCCAGAAAATGTTTCGCCCCCTGGAAAAATGTTTTGGATATAGTTTGAAAATATCGAACATAGTTCAAAAAATTGGGCCCCTCTCAAAAAACTCTTGGTCTCTCCTGGTGTCCCAAGCTGGTTACGGGCCTGATTCCTTCTGCGTTTTATCTATTGCATTTACCGTTCTGTGTTAATAGAAGCCCGAGATTCTGTTTCTTTCCCAACCTTATAAATGCTACTTTACACCACAATGACTCCATTTATGCATATTAGAACTCCGAAAAATGTCTTAGAATTTTGCGCGCGGGGTCGCTGGTAAGCTTGTGCTGCGTAGTCATTGGAGGTGCTGGTGTTCTGCCACCTTCCACTGTGGGACGCCTGGATTATAAGCACTTTGCCATGTAACGACTGAGTGCGTGGGTAAGTCTTTCAATGTGGTGGTTATTGGTGGCTAGGGCTTATTTCCATCGTGAAGTCCAAGTACCTTGGGGTGGTGTTCACGAGTTACGGTCGTCAATCTCCCTGTTCTATCTTCCGTAAGATAGAACAGGGAGATTGATGCACGGATTGGCAAAGCTGCACACAGTTCTGCGTGAGTTTATCCCTCTGTGGTCACAAAACGGAAGCTTTGAAACACTGCAAAGCTGTCAGTGTTCAAACCAGTCTTTGTTCTGATCCCCATGCACCTATGGTCATGAATCTCTGGTAATGACTGAAAGTGTGCCATCCCAAGTAAAAGTGGCAGAGGTGGGATTTTTGCGAACAGTTCACGGTGTGACACTTCGAGACAAAGTGCACAGCTGTGAAATTCGTAAAGTCCTAAACATCGAAACACTTCTCCGAATAGAGAGATTTGAGTCACGGTCGATGGTTCGGGCACGTGACCGGAATACCCCGAAAAGATGGGCGAGGTAATCCTGCCGCCTACGCCCAAGGAAAAACGGCCCAGAGGTCGTACAAGGACGAGGTGGAGTGACCAAATCTCCGACCTTGCTTGGTGCGGTCTTGGTATGGAACCAGCAGACCTATCAGAGAGTGCTGAAAACCGTGAGGTATTTCGAGTCCTGCTAAGGCTATTGTTCCCGTGGCCCTCCTCACAGGAAACGTGGGTATGAAAATTAATGAAAGAATACTTGTTCATGGTTGCAAATGCTGACGTCAAGTTGAAATTGTGGACATTACGCTTTGTGACATATGATTCCTGCTTGCACGATGAAAATGAAAACCATTCTGAAGGGAATCAGCCTGCTTCACTATTTCTGGATCGCAAGAATGGGCTAGGTTTTTAGGTTGGGAATTGCGACTGTTTTCGCAGTGTTGTTACAGCGCAGCTGTGTCCTACCCAGCTTTTGCTATGGGTCTGATTCGTATGTTTGTTGCAAATGAAGTGAACTAATATGTGTACAAGTGTTCAGCCAAGCGTTAAAAGTAATCAAGCAATACTGATTTTGAATTCAACGTTAATCCATGCGCTATACCTCGGACGTTCTCAAAAATAGTGTTCTGTACTTGTTTCTTCGGCAAACTGCGCTATAAACCTGGTGTGTCTTAGGTGCACGTCTTCAATGAACTTCGTGTTGGACTCATAAATAAAGTAAAACAACCCGTATTTGGATACATTGTTTCTATTGCCCTATTTTGTCTTGTTGATCCCCTGAAGGGGTTTGTTATTCCAGAAAGGTTGCTGACCTCTGTATTTAAACCGTCAAATACTTCGTTCAAACTGCGGAATTCTAAAGAACCCAGATGGCAAATCTGTAATTTATACGATATCCACCTTTGGAACAAAAAAGTTTGTTCTGAAGCCATATTTTCCGAAAGCTTGGCTTGTTCTAAGTTTATAAAGGCATTACAACACTACAAATCAGTTAGGGACGGGTGGAGCATGCCTATATGTTGCTTACAGTAAAAACCTGTGGTGTATGGCTAAGACGCGTTTGCAAACATGAAACAATATCTTAGACAACATAAACTACGTGTTTTCTTATACCTTTCAACATCATACTTCCACTTTTACAGAATTTGGAATAAAAAGAGTGCTTGTGCGATCCGCGATCACAGTCGTGGTCATCTTCACGGCAGAAAGTTGTCCACGCTTTGGCCACATACTGGCGCTCGTGGGTGGAAGTGCAGTCACTTTGAATACGTTCGTGTTTCCATCATTGTGCTTCTGGAGATTGTGCCGTCGCCACGGCAAAGAGTGGGATGGGGCGTAAGTATAGCTATTTTGGTGTGTTAGGTCGTCTTAAAGAAATTAGGAGTTTTTGTTTCCAAAGTTTTTGCGAAGTAAACCAGTTTCGTCATCAGAAGAAAATCTGGTTTGAATATCAGTAAACAAGCAGTTGCTACCAATATTCTCTGAAGAAATTTTTTGTGATTATGCGTCATGAATCACGCTAAAAATAATTCGGAATGTTCACTTACTGCAGGCAAATGCCAAAATGGGAAATCCCTCTTCACATACTCATTGTTATTATTGGAATCGTTGGTGGGGTGTCGGCAACATATGCTGCTGTGAAGGGCATTACGGACCCTGCAGCATTCGTACCTCCTTGTTACGTCAACATCACAGCTGCTTCATCTGGTGGATCTCAAGGAGGTCACTGAAACGCTCGAAGGAAATACCAGAGTGTTCTTTCAAGCATTGCAACGCAAACCTGTGTGCGACTTTTCACGTTTGTGAACTCTAAGCCAAGCAGGTGGTTGCTTTCACCAAGAAAAGAGAAAGTTGAAAATCGAGCGAATCAAAAGTTATTGCGATGCTATTTTAGGAAAATGAAACACATTAATTTGCTATTATTTGCCTGGTTACTCTGTATAACAGTTTTGTCAAGATGTTGGAGGAAAGTTACATTCGATGAAAAATATGTTTAAATTTATTTTTCGTATGCAAAAACTTTTGACGACAAACAGCAAAAGCAAGAAAGGATTTATTTTCTTCTTCGGAAAGTAAAGAGCCTGGTTGATTAAAACTTAAGTCGCTAACTGCGTTCCTGGTAATTCATTTAAACTTTTCATTTGTAGTCCACTGTTTTTAGTTGAATTCGACGATCTTTACGCAAGATAGAAAAAAAAATTCCATGTTGATAGAAACCTTTAATTAAATCCATCAGCTATAAAAACTACAAAACACTCGCTTTAATCAAAAAATGTAAGAATTTTTAAGGTTTCAGTAATGTTAAATTTAAGATTATTTTAAAATAACAATGGAAGTTAAAGTTGCTACTAGACCAGTGATTTTTAACCGGTGGGTCATGGCCCACTGGTAGGCCATGACGCTTTTTCCAGTGGGACATACAGCTCGGCATAAATCAGAATGAAAACATTATGAGACTTGTATAATGAAGCCAATGTCTATTAAGATAGACAAATAGCAAACAAATTTGACCTGAATCTTACTTTCGTGACAAACAAATTTGACCTAAATCTTACATAACTCCTGCTTAACAATGCTAGCTTAAGCTGTGTTTACGAGAATTTCTGTGGCTTATCATTGCAAATCTTATAGCACAGCAGCTCTTACTAAGTTAAGTTGTTAAATCTATGAGATTATAAGCTTTAAAAAGACGAGTATAGTCAAAATATGGTGGCAGCTTGTCAGAACAAACTTGGTGGCCACCCTAAATTAATTTTTTAGAAACTTACCTGACAATCATCCACCTTGTTCAGACTTGGTTCGATTTAAGTATGGCAGAAAAAGAATAATGTTGACAGGTATGGGTTTACCTCGTTCAGCGATCGAGGAGGGGAAAATGGTCAGTGCATCATTTGCTGCCGTGTTCTGAGCAATGAATCGCTAAGACCATTCGAATTACAAAATCATTTGGAAAAGAATCATTCTGGCCTTAAGAGCAAACACATCGAAAATTTTAGAAGACTGGAAGCAGATATGAAACGTCAACGTCTTGACAAGACTGGATCTTTTCGATGCACTGATAAGATAGGTCATATTTGGCCAAGCACTTTTTGCACTTAAAATCACATTGAAATGTTAAGGTATTAAGGTACACAAAATTTGTTACACATCACGTAACCGTGGGTAGTATCGTACCCAAATTTTCAATATATAGGCTTTCAGGGACATGTTTGTAAAATAACTCTGGCACCATTCCATCTGTCTCTGAAAATCAGGAAAATTCATGGAAGCACAGGTTTCTAATATTTTTCTAAATATATAAAATCAACATAAAAATAAGTCCCTGCGTGGTGGACTTCCCAGGTTTCCTGAGCAGGATTATCTTTTGAATTGCAATTTTTGGTTGCGTTTGTCAAAAACAGAAATTTGGGCTGCTAAGGTTTTGGACCTGTGAATCTGCGATACTGTGGGAACATTTTTGATGCGACAACTGGAGACGTAATGGATTACATCGGGAAAATACAATGTTCCATCTTGAATCAAAGTTTTGGTATATCTACCGTTACACTGAAATATTTAAATGATATTCTTCAAATGACAAGGTAAAATAACTACTTAGTTTCATGAAATAGCACCTGAGATTTTGTGGATGGCTCACAAACAACACATAATTGGATTTTTTGCACACTACCTTTACGTTTTGAGCCTGTCAAATTTATTTAGCTGATTTCTATCACTTTTTACTGTCATCACTTACACTGTTCTGACATAACGTAATCGGCTTGATGACTTAGTCAGTAGATAAGACAATTCTGGTCGAGTTGATGGACCAGAATGAAGTTCCCGCGTTTGGTGTTTGCAGTGGTCTTAAAGGTCAGAATCATTCCCAGTATAAGACTCACAGCGTCCTCATCGGGAACCTTTTACCGCAGCAAAATACAAATAAAGTAGCAGCAGTACCGCAGCCAGAATGAAGCCAAACATGTCCCCCCCTCGACACAAACTTGCTAACATTTTTACTGGTGCTTTATATCAATTATCAACTATTACAAAATAAACGAAAGGTACAGTAAGACTCAAAACGACGTCAGTGACTGACGACCTCATTGACTGGTCCCTCCCTCCTGGACAGAATTCTTGGCTGCGCTACTGACATGCGCTATAACTACTGTTCATAAAAGGAGCTTCAGTTCATTGGCGTACTCAGAAAATTTTCATGGGGGATTCATTCCAGTGGCTTATGGTGTCATTTGTATTTGGTGTGCGTTGTTTTCCAAAACAAAAGTTTTGGCGAAGTTCGCACTGATCAGCCATAGCAGACAAAATAAAGACAATTGTTTTGGATAAAGTGAACTATCGCGGAACACAAGTTTAAACATGCATAATGGGCGAAAGGTCTGCAAAAAGTGGTGAAATGTTTTCTAAATGCAGACGATAATCCAGATTCCCACCAAAGCCTAATTATTAATTTTTGGCCCATTTACAATGTTCCTTGAAATTTGCATGCAAATTCATTCCGTGGTATTTGCATTAAGTCGACAAATTAACA
>JGI24022J15233_10002304_pt1 | contig 17687 bp, 8 predicted proteins | sample Ectturendosymbi2_FD_15233 | JGI IMG/M metagenome (IMG submission 15233) | reverse complement strand
TTAGGCTAATAAGTGTATGTTTTTGGTGAAGCGTGTGCGACCAGGTTGTGGTCGGTTGTGGTCACACACCTCCAGTGTGGGCTTGAACCCAGAAACCTCGATTTTGGTGCCTTCGGCGCGCCGGACGTTTCGGCCAAAGAGAGCACTCACTTCCATATGCATGGAAGTCATTTTTAAGTGTCGCTTTGCTTGGCCTTTGCCCTCTCCTTGCTTTGGCCGACTTTGCTTACACGTAGCGGTCGCGCTATCGTGACTGCTACATAGGGTAGCTCAGCTATGTCCAACCGAAATTGCTTACTGCTCCAAATATTATGTCACTACCTTAACCAGGGCCGCACATTGAATGACATATTAATGAGGGCCACGTATCAATTAACTTATTTTGATCTTAGCAAACCAAATTTAGTTTAAACCAGTGGTTCTCAAACTTTCATGAGCCGTGGCGCCCAACTAAGTTCAACTGGTGAATACTTAATGTTTCGTGACACTGAGGTTTAGGTTATGGAAGATCACGGCAAAGGTACCTAGTGAAGGCCTCTTCTCGGGGCCCCCAAAGAACCGCTCTGTGGCCTCCAAAGGGGGGCCGAGGGCCCCGTTTGAGCAACCCTGGTTTAAGCTAAAGTAATAAAAGTGTCTGAATCAGTGGCGTGTACGTTCAGTTTCAGCACTAAATGTAGGGAAATAGCAAAAGCAAGGTGAAGACTTTCCCTACATTTCGGATCTACACTAAATGTAGGGAAATAGGGAAGGCAGGCAGGGGCGTGACGAGTGGGGGGCAAGGGGGGCATAATTCCCTGTACGCGGAATCACTATGGGGGGCCGAATACTGCGGGTTCCTGAAAAGTCCTAACACTGTCGCAAGTTCTTTCTTCAATACAGTACATTTGCTTGCGAAAGACCTTAGGTTTGAAAATGGGGGCGCCATACTTGCTTCTTGCCAAGGGGTCCATCCAATCTTGTTACGCCCCTGAAGGCAGGGCGAAGACTTTTCCTACGTTCAGATTCAGAACTTAGTGTAGGGAAATAGGGAAAGCAAGGCGAAGACTTTCCCTTTGTTCAGGATCTGCACTAAATGCAGGGAAATAGGGAAGGCAGGGCAAAGACTTTCCTTTCCCTACCTTTAGATTTAGAACTAAAGGGAAATCGGGTTAGCAAGGCGAAGACTTTCCCTGTTTCGGATCTGCGCTAAATGTAGGGAAATAGGGAAGGCAGGGTGAAGACTTTCCCTAGTATATTAAGGTTCAGCACTAAATGTAGGGAAATGGGGAAGGCAAGGCGAAGACTTCCCCACGTTCAGATTCAGCACTAAATGTAAGCAAATAGGGAAAGCAAGGCGAAGACTTTTGCTACGTTTCGGATCTGCGCTTAATGTAGGGAAACAGGGAAGGCAGGGCAAAGATTTTCCCCACCTTTAGATACACTACAGCACTAAATGTAGGGAGTAGGGAAGGCAGGGCAAAGACTTACGCTACGTTTCGAATCTGCACTTAGTGTATGTGAACTGGGAAGCAGAGCGAAGATTTTCCCTACCTTTAGATACAGCACTAAATGTAGGGAAATANGGAAAAGCTAGGCAGGGAAAGCTAGGCAAAGACTTTGTAAGGAACAGGGAAAGCTGGGCAAAGACTTTCCCTCCGTTTAGTTTCAGAACTCAGTGTAGGATAACTTAAATACATAAATACATAGGGAAAGCAAACGAAGATAAATCTTCGTTGAGCCCTAAATATATAGGGAAAGCAATGCCAGGCTAAACCTTCCTCCTATTTAGGTTGAGCATGAAAGTGGTTGGTCTTTAATTCTCAGATGTGCTAGTGAAACACATCTTCGATGTTGTCGTTTAAAGCATTTTGGTGAAGAAATAAAGGTTGTTATTTGTTTTTTCCTTTTTGTGCTGAAAGAATTTTGTGGAAATCCTGCTTCTGAGTGAAAAAAACTTTGGTTTTTAACTTTTCCTAGCAATCATATTAGTTTTATGAAATATTTCATGTACATGTGTCATTGTGTGTGTTTTATTGTCACAGCTTTTAGGAATTTTGGTTGTTGTGCGGTGATAGTAAATGGTATTTCTTCCTCTTGTGATTTATTTTTGAAAACCTGTGGTTACACGCCATATGTACAAACTTTACAGCCCAGTTTGAAATTATCTATGCGTTTGCAACAGTTTTAACACACCAGAAGGAAGTGTTCCGCGATTTGTTTTATGGTGTTTCATTTTTTATTCGATTATGATGTTTGTTGTCATTGCGTTTTTCATTTATAAATTTACGTTGACTGCTCATCGTGTGTTAGCCATGTTCGCTCGTTCTGAAGTGACGAAGGACATATCAAGTCCCTGACCTGATGCCCATTGTTGTTCGAAAAAGAAATATAGTAGATAAAATATTTGTCATGGCTTATTGGCACTTGTAATGTATGCATTTTCACTGGCAGAAAGAAATGAGAAATCATCAGTGATCTAGTCAAGAACGAGACCTGATTAATACTTTCTCAGAAAATTTAGTTTTTATTTAGGCAGTGTCTATTTTGCTGCCAAGATGGCGGCAGCAACAGGCTTAACAAAAATGAAATAAACAAAATATAAACCTCGCTCTAATCATAACCCTAACCCAGTAACCACAGCCCTAACATTAACGTTAACCCTAAACTGTAACCCTAACGCTAACCCTCACAGCAACCCAAACATTAACACATTCCCTAACCCTAAACCCTAACGGAAACCCAAATATTTTTAAAAAAGCAAAAAAAATGAAGTTGCCAAGATGGGAGTCGAACCAAAAAGCAATGGCATAGCAGATGTGATGCATAGCCGTTATGCTACAAGCAGCACTGCAATTGCATGACAAACTGACCTTTTCATTCAAATTGCGTCATGCCACGAGACCGAATGTTCGACTAGCGGCAAAATAGCTCCAGCCGATCTCATGCCGCCAGCATCTTGGTGGTAAAATAGACACTACGTTTTATTTATTTTATGGATTTGCTGCAGACTCGTGGTCCTTAGGTAATCGAATGAAACAAGAACACAAAAATGGCTTGTTAGTCTTGGTGCACTTAAATGTTTATGTTAGTCGTTTGTTTGTGGCAAAAAGTGATAGCTAGTACTATTGCATTGGCTTGGTTTAAGATGCTGGCTGAAACTAACCTAAGACTGTTTTTTATCTGAATTAGAACTATTTTTGTAAAAAGTGTGGAAATTTAAATTTGAGATGTATCGGGCTTTGCAAAAGTTATTTACCATCCCTGGTCTCCAGTGCTCTTATAGAAGTATCCAAAATGGCACCAAAAACCTTTTGAAGGTTGTGCAATCAGCCAACATAATGAAGATGCAAACGTGTTCCATGACAAACTCTTCNGTTGATCGTGAGTAGTTTTTCATTCTGACCGCATTCACGGGGATCGGAATGAGGGTGCAAAGAGGCATTGGATCCTGGATTTTAAAATCAGATATTTTCCTATCAAATTTTTGGCAAAGAAAGGTTGTTCTCTTAGTTTCAAGTAGGTAAAAGAAAATTTCATCACTGTTGCACCCCCTAGAAAAATCCTTTGAATGGTTACCCCTGGAAAAAATCCTTCTGACAACCATGTCTACAATCATGCAGTTGATATAGGTTTATGGCTTTATTAGTTGAAAAGCAATGGCTAGGTAGCATTAGCTGGATAATGGTTGTGCAAGTTCAACTCTTTCATAACCAGCTGCAATTATTCAAGGCCAACTGCTTGGTAGCTGACTGCAGATGTGCAAGATCAATTGGCATTGCTAAGTTTCAATTCTCATTTGAATACCAATTTGGAAAATAGCGTAACGCATTAAAAAACATGTTAAAATCCTTGTTACAGTGCACTGACAATGAATATTTGCACAAAAGCTGTCGTTGTTCAGTATTTACAAAGTTGCACACAATCAATGTGATCCTTTCATACAGTAATTTCATAGTACTATGAACATTATATAGCCACAACATCACATGGTNGCCATAACACTACTTGAGAACTTCTGAGTCATTGCATTAAGGTTCCAAGCAGTAACCTTAACCTTAACCTTAAAACCCTAATGCTAATAAGTTAAAACCAAAGCCCACGGGTTTTTCAAAGGTATTTTATGGACCCAATTCGAGTTCCTAGAATTGAAAATCGGGTCCCTAGAATCGGAGAAGTCAGGTCCATACTGGGTACCTAGCATTGTCCATAAAAAAGCCTGCCTTAGCTTATAAGCCTTACCCTAAAATCCTAACCCTAACCTGAAAGCCCTAACGAAGCTACCGTATGCCCAACTTAGATTACTTACTGAGCCAAACATTATGCCACTATCTTAACCAAGACCGCGCATTTTTTTTTATTTTAGCCAACTAAATTCAAATTAAGGTAATGTACTAAATGCTGTTGAATCCAAACTGTAATGGCAACAACAGCTGTTTGGCACCTTTAACCACTCCATAAGTGTGATTACATATAGTCATTTCAGTGCTAAGGGAACAAGGGTAAAAATCAGAAAACTAGTAAAAAGTTTTGCAGCAAGGTGTGAGTGGACATCAGGAAACCTCCCAGCACACAGTACAGACATGAAAAAGTGACACTGAGGACAGCTTGCATCAAAAATGTCAAGTTAAAGACTGTCAAAATAAGGACAGGTTGTCAGTACGTAGGCAACTAATACTAGTGCGAGAACCTACACTAAACCACACAAAACATTTGGCTTGGTTGCATGTGGCCCACAGGTCACTGTTGGACATAACTACCCTAACCTCACAAACCTTAACCCCAAAACCTTGTGTTTACAGACGTGACTCAACAGGTCTCATGCAGTATTGCCACGGCCATGTTGTGGCTATGCATTGCATGGCAGCTGAAATGGTGAAGGTACCTTATGCAAGGTAACATTTTCATTATGTAACTTTGTAAATGCTTTTGGAAAAAAAATTTAACCCATAATTTCTTTTCATAATTTTTGCATGTGTAAATATATGACATATCCAGAGAAAATCCAATAGATTCTAAATCTATTGGTACGTATCCCAGTATTTGTCCCATACTTACCAAGTATGTAAAAATATGTAGGCTGGTTAAGAAAGTTATAAATTGAAAATAAGAAAACTGGAATAGAATATCCTCGACTATTTCTTTGCACGTGGACATTTTACTGAAATTTCACTATGATTTGGATTTAATATTTAATAGAAATCTTAAAACATACAGTAAAGTATAACTATTTCTATTTTTTAATGGCCTCAAGAGTTTCAAGTGAAGTGAGATATGTCACAACACTGCACAGTGTTGAAACCACATGGTTTCATCAGGCCATGCAGTAGTAAGGAAAGCTAAAAAGGGGAGTGAAATAACACTGCACATGGGGTCTTACAAAAAGCGTAAACATACTGAAGGCAATAGCTGGTCATTGATAAAAAGACAGGTGACAGGCAGCAACACTGGTGAACATGCTGAGGATAACTAAAATGAGATCACACTTGCACACAGGCCAATATGCTGGCAGTGTTCCCTCTGACCACAGCCAGAGACAGGCACTGGTAAAACCATTGTTGCTCCTTGTGGTCACCTCACATAACAAATTCCTTTGCAAGGCAGCACAAAAAAGGGGCAGTGGACTCACCATGCACTACACACCGTTGTTTTAATTGCAACTGGTTGAAAGCAGTACTTGTCAGCAAAGTAATTGTATTTTTGGCATTTTGCAACTTCAGCATCCGTTGCTGCAATGCCTGCTTTAGTTGCGCTGAGTACATAGTGACTTTGAGCAAAGGTGTCCACAATTGTTGCGTCCTATACAAAGCTCAGGCCNCTGAACCAGGGGCTCAAAGTTAATCCATCGGGCCTCTTTCCATCCCTTGTCAAGCTGATGGGCTCCAAGGTAGAGGGGAGATTAATGCAGGTTAATGACCTTTTCAGAATGGAGTTGATGGCTAAATGTCTTGGGAAGCAGCCTGCATTCTTAATGCAGGAGTTTCCAATTGTAAGTGCATGTTGTCAGCAAAGATGCTTAACATACCACAATCTGATAAATTTTGTATTAGTTAGGTAAGTAATATTTTTTGACTTGCTTTGAAAGGGTGCTGTAACTTAGGTCAAATAAGGTGTTTCAGGGACCCGATTCGGGTCCCTAGAAATAAAAATTGGGTCCTTAGCATCAGAGAAAATTACCATCAGGTCCCTAGAATCGGAGAAAATCGGATCCCTAGAATAAGAGAAATTGGGTCCCTATAGGTCCATACTGGGTACCCAACATTTTCCTTAAAAAAAAACCCTGCCTTAGTACATAGATAAGAAGTGTCATCACATCATGCCTTTTTGCAATATTTTCTTCAAACATAAACACAATTGATTTTGATGCAAGCATGACAGAAAAACCTGATTGACTTAAGATTACAATTAGTTTTATGCCCATAAGCAATCATTTGATAATCAACATTATGCATTGTATTTCTTCATTGCAGTTGGTCTACTTCATACTGCTTGATATTCGTTGACCTTTTTAACACATTCATGTCCAGTCTAAATCAAGCGGTTTGCGCTAAAACAACCGGATTGCACATGGCTTTGCACGAGCGTAGCTCTGGCGCCGAAATCAGTAGAGAGCTGTTCAAAGCCTCAAAAGACTCTTGTCGTTTGCAATGAAAAAAAAATTTTTTTGGTTGGAGGGTGTAGATTTTTTGTGAGTGACATCATACGTGGAGGACTTTAGGCTACTTTGGCCCACTTCACCTGGCCCCGGGCCCAAACCATCAGATGGTATTTTGCTGAAGTTTTTATGGCGTTGGTAAGGCAACCGACAACTGCTGATTTTAGGCCAATTTCTAAGTACGAATATATCGTGCCCCGGCTCTCAAGGTGTTATACAAGCTTACTGTGTGTGGAGATCATCCGACTTCTGCTTGTTTAGTTAAGATCCCATTGGCCATTTGCTCTTCCACAAGAGAGAGATTTAGGCAGGCTTGATTGAAACAACAAAAATGTTAAAACAAACTATTATTTCCCTGAAAACTAGTTAATCAGAATGTTCTGTAAAATTAATAGTTTATTGTAAAAACATTAAGGCCCTGGGGAATGAGACTTCATAAAAACAATGACAAACATTACTTTTCACTAGCATTAAAAATTGCAAGGCAGTGAATGCTTCAAATTAATTTATAGTTGAACAAACAAGAATACTTCTGGCAGAACCAAAGTTTCTTTAGTAGATGATTGTCAAGCCATGAGGTGACAGACAAAGCAGACATTTGAAGATTGTTAGGGATCATTTGGATGTGACCAGTCGATGAAATTCATGCTTCTATTTGCAAAACCAAACTAACTATGGGAGTTATACTAACAAAAGGCAATGGCTTTAGACATCACTTGTACATTGTGCTGTTGACTACAACATTGATATTTGTACCTCAGATATTGAAGTTTTGGCATGATTAATTGGATGCCCACAGGGTTTTAAATACTTTATATTTGGTCAGTGCATGAGGTTAGTGATTTTGTTGATGCAGGGACAGTTCGCATGAACCTAAAAACAAGAAAATAATTGATTAATCTCTGATTAAATAATGAATTAATTTGTAGTATTCAGGCAGGCCGTAACTTTTGAACCAGAAACACGAGAAAGCCAATCAAGGGCTCAAGAGACTCAGATTCTAGCCTAGTTTCCAACGAAAACTTAAGTCAAAAAATTCCAACAAGCGGTTGAGGTATAGGGCGATGTAACCTAAGCCAAAATGGCCTAAAACCTACCCTACTTATGATGTCATCCACAAAAAAGCTGAAACCCAAAACCCAAAAGTTTTTTTTTATTGCAAACTAGAAGACTTGCTGCATCTTTTGAGGGTTTGAATAACTCTCTAGCTCAATCACCTGGTGAGTTATGGATTTGCAAAGTGGCATGAAAATAGCAGCTAATGTGGGAGCTCAAAGTACGAATATATCGTACATGGGCAGCAAACGTAATAAGATAGAACTTTGAGGAGTTGTTTGTATGAAATGTAGAATAATATTTTCATATCAAACATTTTTTGTTTCAGCATCCATTGGGTTATCTGATGAAGAAAAAGAATTTCAGAATCTAGCATTTGATTTTGCAAGCAAGGAATTAGAACCCAATATGCAAATGTGGGATGAAAAGGTAAATTGTATTGCAAGAAGTGTGTGCATGATTGAGTGAAAGTATTTCAATATACTGTGTATTTCTGGCTGAATGGTACAGTTAGTTGAGCATTCACCACCAAAGCTGGTGGGCTGGGTTCAATACCCAGTTTGATCACAGTATTTCTTGTTTGGGTGGGTGCAAGGGAACAGTTCATGCACAGTACTGCCATTGACTCGCCACCAGTGCAGCATTCACAGCAAAAACAACTGCATGGCCCATGGTGTAAGCAAGTGGAAAACCACTCATGACACTCTGAAAGGAGTACAGAAACCGAGTATAAACAAAACGAAACTGAATTCAGCTAAATTTTTGTAGAATGCTGTTTTTGCTTTACAGTCAAGCTTCCTGAAAACAAGTTACTGTTTCTTAAGGTTTCAGATAATTTTTCAACACATTTTCTAGGGATAAATTATCCAATTTTTTTGTGTGAGAGAAAGTGCTGATTGGTTAAATTTCAATTGCACTGAAAAGGTTTTTGCAAATGAGTAGTAATGGCCTTGAATATTGTACCTTTCCTAAAAGACCAAACTGTGTGGTGCTTTTGACCCGACCTAGTGTGTATGCATTTTCGGAAATTTTTGGCTTTTCAACTTGTGACCAAACCCACAGCCACATGGAGAATTTATCAAGATTTTGCAAAATGTGTTTGGAGCATGTTATAAAAAGCTGAAAACAGTTGTTTAGGCTTTTTGAAATTGGTGATGCAATAATTAAACAATGTTTTCCTCAAGAAACCAGATATGCATGTTAATTAGAATTTTGTGCCATGGCGTTTTGACAGCACAGCATTCATTCATGTTGTGCAGTGATAACTTATTTCAAATGTTCATATAACTCAATCATTGACTGTGCAGGAAATCTTTCCAGTTGATGTTATTAAGAAGTCTGCAGCTCTTGGGTTTGGTGGCCTTTATTGCCAACAAGAGTATGGTGGCACTGGCTTGTCAAGGCTAGCCACATCAGTCATATTTGAAGCTCTCTCTACTGGATGTGTATCAACAACTGCTTTCATAAGTATTCACAAGTATGTTGCTAGTTTATCATATGTTAACTTTTGTTTTATGAAGGCAAGTGTGTTACTAATAGCTATGATTGATAAATCCTTCAAAACAAAGGTTGCTTCAATGTTTAAAATAGTCACAAAATAAGTTATTGCTGTGTACAATTAGTAGAGTTGTTGATTTGCTCATATACTTTAAATTAGATAATCGCAAGTTCTATTAATGTCATACTCAAACAACTGATACTTTTACAGGTACATCATGGCCTGTGAATAGTTAAATTAAATATCTTTTGATGGCTTCAGCTGGGTTAAAAAGTTTGAAATGTGCTCATAATTTGCTAGTTTTGTCACATTCACTCAACGTACTATACCACACTCAAAAGATATGCACGACAACAGTCCAACTTCACCAGTGATCTTTTTTATGTGGAAATTTGTTGGAAGCATGCCTGATGTAAATCAAAATGTTTGTTCATCTCAACAAATATTTGCCACTACTGTCCAGTACACCAATGATCAATTCCTATATATTGAGTTCTGGAACTGTAGTCATATTTTGTTTTCTTTATTTCTGTCAGCAAAGAAATGACTCTTTGGTACCTTTGCAAACACTGAACCTCTAGTCATGTGTCCTCCATATTTGCTCGTAGACACCACTGCATGTTTTACCTGTGTTGTGTCTTTCATGGACTTCAATTAACAAGTATATAATGTTTTGCTTTCGTGATGTGTCACGCTGTGCTTTGCACTCAGCATGGTGTCATGGATGATAAACGAGTTTGGAAATGAGGAGCAGAAAAACGAATTGCTTCCTCAGTTGACTTCAATGGAAAAACTTTCATCGTACTGCTTGACTGAACCAGGTTTATCTTTTTTTTGATTTTGAAAGGAAAAAAATCGTAGTAGAAAGTTATGATTGCTGAGTTTATTGGTTTTTCTTGTAAGGCTTTTATGTTCCTTTGATCTGTATCATGGTGAATTTGCTGTTACCACCAGGACCGTTGCCACGGGAGGCATTTGGGAGCAGTGTTCCCCCAAATTATATGGTGCCCAGAAAAATTCGTTTCAAGCATACAAAAAAAACAAAAATCTTGCCGACCTAAAAATGTATTCCCCCCAAACCTGATAACCTGGCTACCAGCCTGGTTAGTACCACATGTTATAAGATACTAAAACTTGCTTTGATTTCAGTCTCACATGCATTGTTTGGTATTCACGTTTTCTGTGTATAACTTGCGATGAGTTACAGATTAAAATATAAATTCTGACGGATTCCCTTCAGAAAATTTTGGAACCTTACAATGAGTTTTTGCTTCTGCTTAATCTGGAGACTGTCTTTGACGCTTAAAATTTACCTTACAGGCAGTGGAAGTGATGCAGCTGCCTTGATCACATCCGCAAAAAAGAAGGGAGACCATTATGTGTTAAATGGCTCAAAGGTGACTTCCATTAAGTTTACTTGCCATTTCTTGATGTAACTGCTCCATCAGCGGTTCTATTGCATTTTTGTGTGAAGGCTTTCATAAGTGGTGCAAGCGCGTCGGATGTCTATCTTGTCATGGTCCGTACAGGTGACGACGGTACGAAAGGAATATCCACTGTTATTGTCGATAACGACGCTCCTGGTCTGAGCTTTGGAAAACCCGAAATGAAAGTTGGTATTAGTAAAGTCTGACGCCATTGGTGCAGTATTTTTTTCAGCTGTTGGTAAAGCTTAAATGACTTGTGCGAGTTGAAGAATGACTCCTTGACATTTCACATCGGAAAAGAGATATTGCTTTTATCCTTTGACAAAGTAACGCTAAATTTTGTATAGTATTTTTGGTTCCTAAAATGCAATGCTTTTTTGGTTCTTCAAATGCAAAAATTTTGGTTCCTAAAATGCAATGCTTGGCATCTCATGGTACACAAAGACCATATCGCGTTGGTGAAAAGAGAGTTTTATAATATCTTAGTTGCGTCCAAATTTTTAGCAAAGTTTCTTTTCTCAATGTCTTTTGGAATATCGGCAGTGAAAGAACTAACGGAGAAATGTTCCCTAAGTCCGGTTTTGTATTTGGGTGTGAATTACGAGAAGAAAAAAGTTTTGTACTGCTATGTATGGGTATACATCTCCTTTCAATTTAACTTTGTTTTGGCGGCATTCTGTTTCCTTCAGCTCGGATGGAAGAACCAACCAACGTGCATCGTCAATTTTGAAGACACGCCAGTACATGTTGACAGACGCATCGGCCCAGAAGGTGCCGGCTTCAAAATTGCCATGGCTGGTCTGAACGGAGGAAGAATAAACATAGGTGATAGTTTTGTTCGTCGCAGTTGGTCTGTCAACGGCTGCAAAAACCTTATTCCTGTACGGAATTGCAGTTTACAGCGGTGTGCTTGTAAGTGTTCACAAATGCGTTTGTAATGTCGCGCTTGATGTTTCTCAGCGTCAACATCTCTCGGTGGAGCTCAGAAGTCTTTCGAGCTCGCTAAAGAACATCTGCACGTGAGGAAAGCGTTCGGGAAGCCTCTGGTCAAAAACCAAGTGAGCATCAATCGGTTGTTCATTTTCTTTTAAACTTTAAATTTGTACAGCCTGTTTTCTTCTGCCCTCCCTTTTCTCGAACCGTCCATTAGTTCATCTGTGGGTCGAAAGCAAAGTTGTGCTTTTGTTTGTTGTGCAGTACTTGCAGTACAAAATGGCGGAATACGCCACAAAACTCGTGTCTTCCCGTTTGATCGTTCGCGAGGCAGCGAGAGCTTTGGACCAGAAGTTGAGCAGCGCACCGGCTTTATGCGCAATGGCGAAACTTCATGCTACAGACAATTGCTTTGAAGTGAGTGGTTGAGAACTGGAAATAACCGTGGTTGCTTGTTGAATTAAGTATGTTATGGGCGGCAACACACTGGAAAACCTTAAATTTCAGTAAAACTTGGTACCAAGACTTTCAAAACGAAGCAAACTGTTTTGTCATCCCTTGGGCTTAGGGTTGCCATACGTCCGGAATTTCCAGACATGTCCGGAATTTTGGTGTTAAAATTTGTGTCTGGAAATAATTTTAAAAAGTACAATAATGTCCGGAATTTCGACATGTAGTAAATCAGCTTTATCTTGAAACAATATGAATGTGCTGTGAAGACGAAAACATCAACATTTGCTTGTTTGGCTGCTTCCAGCGCATTCAATAATTGTGCCTGAATAGTGATGTTGCTTTACAGTGGATTGGTAGTTGTAAGAACAAGCTGAAGAATACCGTATAGCGCTTGTTTGTTGTCGCGAAAAGTAACCTTTGACACTGTCAGGAATTTTGCCTCTTCAGATGTGGGAATCCTACTTGGGCTGTACAAGGTGTGTTTTGACTGAAATTATTCACAAAGCTACCCCCACCTCGTATCTCTGCATTTGTTCGTTCGCATTTTTTAACGGTAAGGACATTCAAACTTCCGGCTAAGTGGCAGAACAGGTTGAGCAAGCGCTTATGAAGCTGCTAAACGGGATTCCGTTCCCGGTGGGGTCTTTCTGCAGTTGCCTGTCTAGCCTCGTGGTTAGTGTTACTGGATGGGTGCAAGGGAAGACTTTTGGGCGACATGCCGCTATGGTCTTGCCGCCAATACCTCATTCACTATCACTACGAGAGTATCCGCATGGCCCCTGGCGCGCAGAGTAAGCGGAGATAGGATTATTTGTGTTGTTCGAGAACTTCCCCTTGATAGTAAGTGTGTGTGTTGGTTTCTATTTGTGGAATGCTTACTTCAGCGTGTGCATTATTCGTGGAATCTTGTGTCATCTCGTGTCCATTTCTAAATATCTAGTCATAATGGTTTCTTTAGAACAGTCGTGATCCGTGCTGGCGAAGTGCACGTTGCGTTTTTAGCTGAAGAAACAATAAAGCTTAAGCTGAGGTTATGCGAATCTCTTTTCATAACATGGTGACTCCACAGGGAGTACAAAGCGAGTATAATGGAACGCTTTATTTACTTTTTAATAACATCCTGTTGAATAGTTGCTGGTGAAAATCTTGCGTTGAAAAAGTTAGTCGGGCGTTTTGCGAACTATCACAAAAAATTTTAGTACCCCCCCTCGTTTGTGAACAATCGTTGTCAAGATTGAACAGCGATTTTGTGTCGTAAAAGCCAAGTTGGAGGTTTGAAAGTTTCGGACAGAAATGTCGCCGTGGCAATTCGTTCATAGCACCTGAAATTGTTTTCCGTTACTGCTGTGCCGCTAACTCGGTGCTGTCACAACATCACAAGATTTGTTTGCTTGAATTATTCTATTCCTCATTGTTTTTTGTGATCCCTCCGCAGATTTGCAACGGCGCCATGCAAATGTTCGGTGGCTACGGTTACCTGCGCGACTACCCTGTCCAGCAGTTTGTGCGAGATGTACGAGTTAATCAAATTCTCGAAGGAACGAATGAAATCATGCGCCTGCTTATTGCCAGAGACACTTTATGACACCGAGGACATCATCGATCTTTTCCTCTTTTACCTACGCCGATGTACTGAAACGTTCTCATTCGCACTGAATTGCCTTGGACGACCTGCGTGATTCTATTTCTTTGACTCTTAATGTGCTTCTTTTTTTAATCGCTACGCAAGTTTTCCAACGAGTGTTGTCAGGTAATAGCGACTGTGAGCAATGCCTGTGCTGGTTTTCGTCTTTTGTGACGCATTTTCGCAACTTGCGACGTCTTGGCCAATGCATTTTCGGCTGATTAGTCAACGCATGAGAAGATATTTCCGTGAAATCGAATGGGTTCTTGTCTGCCGCGTCCTCAGCAAACGTCTGTTAGTCTTGCATTTCGAATGTGAGGTGTTATCTGGTGTAACAACTGAGTATTTGAGGTGTTGGTGAAATTCGCGTTCCTGTTGATAAATTCCATGCCACAATCATAGGTACCAGAATGGTTTCCTTGCTTAGGCTTTTCAAGTGTGTGTGACTTACCGCAGTCATGCCAACCTGCTGTTCTTACGTTTTAAATATTGTTTGTGCGTCCCCAGCCGGACCTGCAATCCGAAGAGTCGTTTCTTTCTGTTGAGAAACGTAGCGATGACTGTTGATGGGACCAGAGGGGCAGTAATGCTTTGAAATCAGCGTGATGATAAATTTAAGAGCATTTTGTTGTCGTAATCCGTACTATTGCGAAGCTGATGGGAATATAAGTAAATAGCATTTTTTGATAGATTTTTCTTATCGGTTAAGTTTCTAGTCATTGATAGAGTTCTTCACAAATGGTTGCATTTCGGTGCCATGTCGTGGGGATCATCCGCGACGTATTTGCACTCTTGGGTTTACTTGGGGCCATTTGAAACCAATTTCTTCTTGATGAAACCTGGAAAGTTAACTGTAAGATACCTGTTTCCTATGTCAGTTTTGTTGCATGAAGGACCACCAAGCAAAGCAAAGCATTGGCCCAAACCCTCCCGCTCATGCGCCATAAGTGCATATCAGTGTGTGATGAAACTTTTGCGTCTGCTACACCTTTAAAATCTGTGTCAAACCCAATACGTTGTTGCAATCACAGGAACTTTTCTTTTAAACTTTCCTGCGTAGTTCAGCATTGCTTTTTGTTGTCTTACACGGATGACATGCAATAACTGATGCGTCGTGAATCCTCCGCATAACTCTCCATCTTGGTGCGTTTTGTTTAGACCAGGGGTCACCAACATAGTGCCCGCGGGCGCCAGGTCGCCCGCACGGACCACGTGGGTCGCCCACGGTCTTGTTCTGACAACAGCATAAACGTGATCAGTGTCTTTACATTGATGAATATCTTTAATTTTTGTTAATGATTGAAGACAAATTAATCAAGTTTTTATTTCAAATGTGTGTGTAGCAAACTGGCAGCCCTTCGCATGAATCTGTGCCAAGAAGTGGTTCTCAGTTTCAAAACCGTTGGTGAATGGTGACCCCTGGTTTTTCAAAAAAGGTGGTGAACCCTGGTTCAGACATTTGCAAACCCACCTTAAAGCTACACTAGACAGCATCCCTGTATCAAGCCGTGTTTCCGGGCGAAGTGGAAAACATTTAGACACTATCGTGTGGGCTTGGATTCTTAATTGAAATCGATCACTTGCCAAACCATTGGTTCCTCAAATTGTTCCAGTTAGTAGTCGTATATAAATGATTGGACTTGAATGAAATCGGGGTTTTATGCCTTTGGATTTGTGGATACAGCTATTGCTCTACAATTGCTTGCACTGTCACTTTGCTTGTGCCGTTTATTTTCTTGCGACAGGATGCGTTATTTATCCCCGTGGCTTTTTTCATCTGTTGCGTAACAAAGAGTACGGCGCTTAGCTGTTGGTCGTTCTGTAGAACCATCGCTTTCAATATTTCTATAAAAAACTCCTGCGACCTCCTCGTGTCTCTCGTGAACTTTCGTACGAGCCATTGAAAGTCGTGTTTTTTAATGCTTCTGTTGGGCTACAACCATCACCCTGAACGGCGTACTGTGAAGGCGGGAAGGGAACAGCGGTTCGAAAACGAATCGTAAAGGCTGCTTTGCATTGGGACTAAGGAAAGCTGAGTAAAACTTGAAAACTGGCTTGTTTTATTATGACGAAATTCCCACGTCCTGCTCAACCCGTGCCTGCGCCAACCTGTCTCGGCCCAAAAATTTTTACGCTCTGGCGGGAACTGCTCAGCCCGAGTCTCGGCTTGAGCAGGGACGGTGTTGAGGTGCTCCGTGGGTATAATCCAGGAAGGTGGTGTTTTATGCGTTTGCACAACGTTTCATGGAGGAAGAGCAGTGGTAGTGGTTTGTACGGGCATTGATAGAAACGGTGTATTGCCAATAGATTTACGCCTGGGCTACTATAGTTTCAGCCAGTGATGATATTATCAAGTACCCGCATACAGTAGTCTGGCAACCTTCGCCTTTTCGCTTGTGAGCACCTTTTAAGTGCCAGTGCAACAATGGCAGTTGCCTTTTTTGTTACAACGGCAAATCGCTGCAGATATCAGCTTGTTTACATCAAGCAACCAGAGTAGACGCGAGCAGCACGTCGAATTTCGCTCGCAGAGCACCCGATGCAACCAAGCGTAAAAGGTATTGCAAACACTTCCCCACGCTCAGCTTAGCTTGACTCAGCCTTGCTTGGCCCTAGTGCAAACCAGCCTTTAGAAATCGTACACACCGACGGTTACCGCCCAGCTTCAGTTTTCCCTAAACTGCACGCTGCGTATTTCTGCTTAGGGCATTTGCCGTTAGCTGCGTGCGTTAATTGCTTCGCTGTGGTTTAGCCACGTAAAACTTCAATCTACTGGTTGCAGCTCACTCGACTAGGATGATTTTCAGCTTGGTCACGAAAATATTTCATCCCAGCATTGGTTCCAAAGCTTCAAAATGGTAATTTCTCAGCCATGGCAGAAACACCGCAGACATTCGGGTCTAATCAGTGGCACACTTCGAACATTAGTTTTTAAACATCTTTTATTTCTGTTAAGCGGCAGCAGCGTTCGCTCAAAACAATAAACAATGGAAATAGGCGCGTGCTTTGCCGATCAGCTTATGACAACGCTATCTGCACACACTTCATGCATTCACAGCACCACTGAAAACCGAACCGCTTGAGACAAACGCATGCGTGTGTATCCCTAGATGGATTTTGCACAACGAGGATCCACAGCAGAATCAGATAACGCTATCTGTAACCACCAATGCTTTTATCAAACTTTGCTGATTGTTGTGAGGTAGACACTTTTGAGTGGTAATTTTCAACGCGTAATTATAGCTTTAGGAATGAGACTCAAACGAGCGAATTGTTCGAGTTTTTCTGCCAGATTTTATTACTTTGGACCAAGCTCTGCTTCACCCCTCGCTGATCGTCCAATAAAACATTTAAAAAACTGCTTTCTTGTCATACAACTTGATATTATGCTTCCGTGTCGGACATGGGTAAATTTTTGCACTTCACAGCAGAAGCGAAAACCGCTAAAAGTCTGACTTGTCACAACCTGGTTTGAGACACAATTTACGTATCAACATTAGCATTTGCATCTAAGCATCGACTGCCAATGCGGATTTACACATTCGCCATCAATCATGCAGTGATTTCTAGGCAACAAAGTTTAGTTTTCCATGTCATCGACAAACATCTTTTGTGTGGGCGTTTCCGAAGGGTGAAATACATTGGCGAATTAATGTACTTGAACGCCTGAAACAATGCAACGTGAATAAATGACCACAACTGACTTTGAGCGAAAACCAAAACGACGATCGTCAATGAAGCGTGAAATTCACGCATGGTCGGTGTCGGTCACTCAATGTGTGGCTATGCGGCAGATCGAGGTTTCGGTCCCGGGAATTTCCATGCCGAAGAAATCCCGGAGATGATCAGGACTGAAACACGTTCCGATAAATCTTGTGGTGAAACGAACCAAGTTCGTTAGTGGAAAGAGAATAAAATTTTATATAACTCACCATTCGTCCGACCTTTTAACCTGGTGTATGACCATATTTACTCCTCAGAAAACGTGGTGCTCCCCAGGCGCGCAACCAGCTGATATTTTCGACGGGGAGAATAACTGGAACTTGTAGGCTGCTACTTTCGGGG
>JGI24022J15233_10002302_pt1 | contig 17689 bp, 8 predicted proteins | sample Ectturendosymbi2_FD_15233 | JGI IMG/M metagenome (IMG submission 15233) | reverse complement strand
GAAATTTCTGACCTATTATTTTTTGTCAGTTATTTTGCTTCTCAGAGTAAAGGAATAAAGTTTGGCGATTACTTTTTTGATGTGTGTTGTGTAAATTGAAACTTTCTGGTTAGATGTCAGATACCCACAACAAGCTACAGTACGGGGAATAAGTAAAACCAGTGAAAAATATTGGACTTAATCTTACACTTCAATTATTTTTCTTTTTCTAACTGTAACATAAACCCTAACCCGACACGCTTAACTAAACACCAAATCCTAAGCCATAATCATCAGTTTTCTCAGCGTATTTGCTATGTTGAATGTTGCTCTGTGCATGCCCATATGGCATGAAGTCAGAAATTTCGCAAGTCGGAAAAATAAAACGTTCTATTTAATCTGTTTTTATTGACCAGCATTGTACACAACGTGTGTGCTTGTATTGCGCACAATGTGTGCGTAGACTTCGTGTCTGCGGGCAAAAATACATTGTTATTATATGTGACCGTTTGCGAAAAAGTTGTACCACGGTTGAATAACCACGATAGCGTCATCGAATGAAATTTCATGAAAATTGCCCCCCCCTAAATGAAGACCTGGTTGCGCCCCTGGCTCTGTCTATAAATTACAGGACAAAACAGAACACGATTGATAAAAACTAGTGATTTCTAGTGTTTCACATTTCAATTTGTTGGTTGAAACTTTGTTTGAGGGTCTAAGCCCACAAGTCCCCACGTGGCGACGATTTTGGCCCCCCTGTGTGGCTAGGCGGTTAATTTGGTGATATTTATCTGATACGGATAATCGCATATTCCGTTTAAACACATACAAAAAATCTTGGCAAATTCGTTATGCGATTAACTGGATTCGTCTGTACTAACACTCGAAGGCACCGGAAAAGACTCCGAGAAATTTTTGAAAAACGCTGAAAACAAAATCCTACTAAAAATCAAAAGAATACTAAATACCGAAATACAGGCTAACAGGGGCCCCATCTTTTACATTTAGCCTGCCAGGGGGGGCGGCGCGCATTCCTGCCCCCCCGTCAGTTACGCCACTGAGTATCTTATCCGGGCAACATACAGACAATTGTTTTTCTTGATTGTTGAGTTGCTTGCGTCAGTGTTTTGCTTTTACTCAATCTGCAAAAGACAATGTTTATAGCAACCACTGATGTAAGTACTTCATACGAAATTGGTAATATCAACAAACGCAGTGAGAGCATAACCTCTACTATTGCTTTCTTTGTGGTTCTGCCACCAGTTTATTCCTATCGCGTTTCGTTTATAGTTTAATAGGCACCTCTATCTCAGGCAAATATCAAGACTTTGTCACAGTCCCATCTTCATTGGTTTCAGGTGCATTGGCACTGGCAAAAGGACTGGAGGTTAATGATACTCTAAGAACGCTTAAGATTGCAAACAATCCTCTTCGACCTGAAGGGACACTGGCGTTGGTTTCGGCCATACTGAAAAACGAAAAGTCGGCAATTGACAATCTCGATTTATCGGTAAGATTTTCACAATGTATAAAACTTTTTATTAAATGTAATCTTTCCAATGGATTTCACACATGTGGATGAATAAGTCGAGGGAAGATACACCAAAATGCATATCGGATTTATTCTTTATACACTTTTGCTTACACTGTGCTAGTTATTTTTGTGAATCCCGTAACGTAGGTATATGTGTTTGATCATTGAGTGTGTTGAAACACAAACCCAACCACAAATGCAGCAAAGAGAACCCATGGTTTCAGACACTTTTCACTCAAACCATCACTAAACGTTAAGTAATTGTAGTCACTGTGTCAGAAAGTGATAAACCGACAAAGAGCAAAGGAATGCCAGCGATACTCCACATCCAGTGATTATACTTTTTGATCGCTCCAAGCTACAGTAACTGCGTTTCTTATCAAATTGGTGCTTTTCAGCGTCATTGCTGTCTATCCCGACACACGCTGTTTTGCTGGTGAATGTCGGCGTGATTTTGATACGCGATAGTTGAACAGAATCTTTTACTTTACTGTTTCTTGTTGCCAGGTTCTGCAAATATATACTGAGTTCTCTGAGTTTCTTTAACTTTCTTCCAAACGCAAGATCTATTGGATTTGTGTAATATAATAATGAGCATATAACTAATTTTTTGTTACGAAACACATGTATATAAGCGTTGGCTAAAAGCTTGTCATTTCCTCATTTTCGTATAAGTATGCAAACATAAGCTCAATAAATTCTGGGAGGAAACGAGTTTCCTGAATAACTGCCGAACAAGCTTATAAAACAGTTTGTAATCATGTTAAGAATTCATATTATTTGAGCATCAAACAAGCATTCAAACTATCAAGTGAAGTTTATTTACCTTGCACGTTGGATCAAATTAATCATTCACATAAATATTATTTTTGAGCAATAAAATGTGTCCGAATGTCAATAGGACATGAAGTACAATGAAAACATTTTGCTCATTCGAACAATAAGACAAACAATGCTGACCTCGTTTAATATATTTTCCTGCAACTAGGAAATAAACTAAGAATTTTGAGCAGCTTCCAAATGAGAGGTGCAACTTTGGTCAATATGGATACAATTAAACTAAAGCGTTGATAGATTTAGGTAGCATATACAAGTGATGACGCAAAAGAGCCTTGTAATGTTGTACAAATCAAATTCCCCACGTTATGTCAGGTTTTTAAAATATAAGAAAATAAAGCATATCAACTTGTCGGAAATATATTTTGGAACGTTGCTAATAATAGGTTCTAAGTTGCGCTTGCCCGGGTGGAAAAACATTTTTTTAAATCTTACACCTGATAACAGTGCTGAAAAACCATTTGTGCTTCTTTTCATTATATTTCTTTTCTGCAAGTGGTTCTACAGCTGAATTTTTCAGAGTAACAAAAGCCGTAGCAAAACTGCTAGCTTTTGTTCAGAAACAGTGAAAAAAACATTTCACTCCACTGTTTCAGTCCATAAACGTGTGACTTGAAGAGATACTGATATTGATCCTAATTCTTATGGTTACCTTTTGTTCGCATCAACAATTTCGAGACATTCGTGTAAAAATTTGTAATTGGTGCTATAGAAAAGAAACATATTAGTTTAAGGAAAAATGAAAACTTCTTCGCCATGGTCCTTTTTCGTGCTTGCTGCGAAAAACGTTGGAAACATCAAATCGATCGTTTTATTGCGAAAATTAATTGAAAAAAACAAACGCATGTGTTGCTATTTATGCTCTGTATTAAGTTTGCACAACTTCATGCAATCGTTGGTATGACACAGCAGTACTTAAAGTTTAAGTGACATTGTTTTTCAAAAAACACATTGCTTTTGTCAAACAGTCAAAACATTATTACAGATATCAGCATAGGAACTTTAAATAACGCTTTTTTTCAGTTGTTAGAAAGGAACGCACCTTAATTTCGGGGTCTATTAAACTTTAGCATCCAAGGTAGCTAGGTCTGGATATTGGGGATTCAGCAAAGAAAAGTTGGAACAGTATTTTAAACTTAGCTTTTCTGGTAATTTATGTGTGATATGCTGAATCACAACCACTTCTGTTTGCATGATTTGGCCAGAAGTGCCATGCCCCTTCACCAGGGCCGGATTTAGCTGATACGAGGCCCTAAGCTTATCCACTTGCGGGGCCCCGTCTCTGTTACTAGGGAAAAATGGAAAAAAATGGACTGTTACTAGGGAAAAATGGAAAAACGTTATCGATTTGCGCTAAGCCTAATGACGACATTGATGCTCTAAAAGTACGGTCAATAAATAATTTGTAAATTCTTACAAGAGTGCCCCACGATCACTGCGCTTGTTTCTACTTTCGACGCAAAAACGTTCAATGACACGGAATTGTGGAAATCATGCTTGGCTGGCGGGAACACGATTTTTAATTACCACAAGCGAAAAACCGAAAACCTCGCGGTTAAATTTTTGACAAAACACATGGCCTACGTTAAGTTTCACATCTCTTTCTTCTCTGTGCTCAACAGTAGCATCCAAAATATACAATTTTCTGAAAACCAAACACACGGCATATATGTGTGGCGGACTGGCTGCATAAATACGTTAATGCACAAGGGCGTGAAGAACACGTTGCGACTCGCTTACCCGCTTACCACGGCTGTACAAATCTCGCACACACGAGCAAAGCACGTCAAGTAAAACGCACCCAAATGGTTGCAACTAGGATCACGATTCGCGTGTTTGTTACTCTTTCAGACTGCAAAGAACCGAAGGCAACGACACCGCCTCGCGAAAGGATGTGAGGTTTAAACTTCCCTTATGCTGTCATTATTAAAATATGCATTAAGAAATAGAAAGCTACAATCATCGAATCAAGTATACGGCTGAACATAGCACAGTAAACAAAAGGTTTTGTCCTGGTCTTCTTCATAACAAAATCATCTAGGAATTTATTAATATTTCTTTGCTTAGTTTGCCACTTTTAATGCACCGATTGCCTGGTGTGGACAACCCCTCCTGGAACATTGTGACCCTTTAATTCATTTTTAATTTTTTTGAATCTTGAAAAAGACCTTTCTCCTGAGCAGTTAGTGACCATCAAGCTAAGAAATAAGGGTCCGCGTGGTTAGATATACCACGAACCACTGATCTAAGGCATCAGACCCAAACGCTGTTATTTTATTTTCTTGCTGTTTGCTTACTCTTTGTAATTTTGGCAAAGCGACTTTTGCTCGTTATTTCGGCTCATCAAAATCTTCTCTGATTTCCTTATAATGGGAGCAGTACAAACTTGCGCAAGTGCTCAATAGCAATCTGATTTCTGAATCACTTTGTTCAACAAAATTAAAAATGTAAAAAATCACATCTAAAAATACTGAACGAGCTTTACGTAATAGAAACGTCAACAAAGGTACTGTTTTGCTCAAGCTCATAAAAAGCAACAACGTTTTCATACAGTAGGATACTGCTAACCTTACACATATCTCTTATCTGCAGTGTAGGCCTAACCCCAAGCTTTGACCAGGTGCATATCCATAGGCGTACGGGAAGGTATTTTACTGGAGTGGGCGGAAAAAAATTAGCCCTGAAAATAACATTTTGCCCTAAAAATAAAAAATTTTCCCTGAAACTAACTTTGTAGTTTAATCCGAATTGGGCTTGAAACCTTTTGTAAATCTGTTCTATATAGTTGAATTCGTTTATAACGACTTCGTATGTAACGTCAATTCGCCTATAACATTACATTTTATTCGGTCCCGATGGCGTCTTCTGCTGGACATGCATTTCAATTCGGCAATAACGTTCTTTATACAACCCCTAGAGTTGCCGTTATAGGCAAATTCTGTAGTTACCTTGCTTGTTAACTCAAGGGGGTGAAGTTCCTTGGGTGTTGTGTTCTACCTGACAAGAAACTTTACGGTAATTGCCTTATCCGGGCTGAATATACTGCATTGAAATTTTTTTTACCTTACCCTCAAAAACAGAATTTGCCCCGAAAATTTTCACTGTATTGAAATATTTTTGATCATTCAGGATTTTTGAGCAACTTGCGCTTGCCCTGAAAACAGAGTTTGCCGTGAAATTTTTCAAGACAGGGGGTTCGGCCGACCCCCGCCTCGTACGCCTATGTGCATATCAAACATGAACGGCCACAAGTTCTTTCGCGTGATCCACACGTAACAATCGACACGATTGACCAAACGCAGGACGCAGCCAACGTGCTTCGAGTATTACGACATTACAGCCGGCATGCGGCTTGATCAACGGTCATATTGATATTCATGGAAACTCGTTGGAAGACCCTGGCGTTATCACTTCGAAGTCTGATTAGGTGAATAAAAGTAAATTTTATTAATAATTATAAAGTAAATTGTTGACGAATATTTATCGAACTGATCATACACCGGCAATTGTCTCTATGCGCACCACTAGCACAGTTTGCTGCATGCCCCCTTGGATTATGACGCTCTAGGCTTAAGCCTATTTGGTTAACCCGGTCCTTCACACAAACCTTAATTAATGCAGGCTATTCGAGTTCTAACATTTGCAAAATGGCAAACACTTTACGCTGTTACGTTACGTCGTCGCCATTATTGAAAATTACTTTACATCTAAACACCGTGTGTAAAAACGCCCAAAAGTGCCAGCGAGTTTGTTTTATCTTTGTTAAACTAACAACTTCGATCCAAGACATCGAACCTTCATCTGCAGGGAATTCGAGTCACCGAAGAGTTCCAGGAACTCGCTGAGAAACTGAAACAACGCGCTGCTGTGTCTGGAGGAAGCAAAACCTCATTCAATGTAGCGACCGGACGTGGTGTTCCTAAACTAATGGCTACGAAAGAATCTCTTGAAACACCTGCAAAAATGGACCCGATGCTTATTCTGCAGGTTTATATGAGTCTTCTAAGCTGCAATTATTAAACTTTGCAAGCAGCTCAGCTACAATTTCTCATTATGAACAGTACTGCCACAAAATCGAAAACATTATTTTATTCGATGTTTCGACTTGGCCATCTTCAGGAAAAATAATACAATGCACCACTGACACAGATATAGTAGCAAGATATACTTGCTATAGTAGCAAGTTTCATATTACTGCCTTGAAAGAGAAGTGCAATGCTAGCATCAACAGTACGCCACTATGAAAAGTTTTATTTCTTCAGTCTATTTAGTGTTCACAGCAGAAACCCTATATTGAACTCTGAATAAGTTCTGTTGTTCGCTTTTCATTCAAAAAAGTAATTCCATGAAAGAACGAAAACAGTGGAACATATTTTGAGGCTGTTTGCTTTGCTCCTAGCTGTTCGGCCAAAGGAAGCTTCCAATGGTTTTTACACCAACGGGAATGTTATGCGTTTGACTGTTGAGCTTGCACGCTTCTGTTAGTTCTGTGTAAACGTGCGGCGCTTACAATAAAAGTTGATTTTGTAGAGACAACAAGTAAGAGTAAATATAATGCGTTTTAATTGACTATAGCCTTGTTTTCTGTTCAACTGTCATATGTTTTTGGATTTACTTTCATAAAATTGCGCTTTTGCTAGTAAAAGATTTTATAAAAATTCCAAGAGTTTTAGATAGCGTTTTGATTGTGTTTTAGTCGTTATATAATTAACCTCAATTTTTCATTAAAGCGTCCAATTAAATTCGACTTAAAAGGAACAATTTTCTTTTTGCATACATTTAAAAATGCTTATAATTTTCATGATAATTTACGTTAGTACGTTGTACATGTGATTCAACATTTCAGAAAAGGTAATACGTTGTGGGTTTTGCGCCTCATCTAATGCACTGTATTTGCAGAAATTTCTCGAAGATAATCGTTTGCGGTTAATCGACTTGTTTCGAAAATTTGACAAAAATCTTAGCTGGAAAATTTCGCCCGAAGAGTTTAAGAAAGGAATTTCAGATGCTCAGATTCCATTCACGAAATCTCATCTCAAATTGCTCATGGACAGTCTTGATTTGGATGCAGACGGTCTGGTGAATTACAGGTGATCTGTTATTATCACTTCAATTCTTTTTCCTTCTGGTTCAGAACAAAGCCGACTCATTCTTGCAATCGCGGTATGCCGAGACGAGAAGCTCTGCATCCCTCACGGTGAAAAGGCCAAAATGCTATCTTGGGGGGATTTCGGACATAAACTAGATTCCAATTAATTACTGGCAAGCCAAAAAAGTGTTCTGGCAGACAATCCGGCGTCTTCGCGGCAAAAGATCTCATACTGTTAGATCCATCAAAGACCAAAATGGCGTCTTACTCAACAATGACAAGGACATCATTGCCAGGTGGATAGAGTATTTCAAAGATCTTTTAAACCCATTCACTATCAGACCACCGGCCACACACGAGGTACATTTGGGGGAAGAAAATACCATCACTGTAGTTGAAGTCCTCCTGGCTGTCTAAACACTGAAGGCTGCGATGAAATCCGACCTGAAGTTGTGAGTGTCAAATGGCCTGGTTTTCTCGAAAGAAACCGAAAGGTTGGCAAACTGGGGTGATCATCCCCATGCACAAGTAAGGAGACAAGAGTGAATGCACCAACTAATGGGGCATCTCTCTCCGTAGCCTCTCTGAAAAAGTACAGTACATACAAAAAAAGTACAGTACATATTTCACAGAATCTTGCTTTGAAAAAAGATGCTGTGAAACAATTGAACCACAACCAGTGCGGTTTTCATTACAAGAATTGGTAAAGCAAAGCAAATATCTGCATGAGCTTTGTCGCTCTGTGGTGACAAAACTGGAATTTTCAAATACGGCAGAGCTTTCAGTTTTTGAATTGATTTTTGTTCCGATCCTCACTTACGCTCATGAATCTTGGGTTATGACTGAAAAAATATCTCAAATACAAGCGGTAGAGAAGGGATTTTTGCGAAGTGTTCACAGTGTGACACAGCTGTTAAATTCGTAAAGCCCTGCGAACAAAGTTCGCAGCTGTGAAATGCGTGAAGCCCTGAATGTGGAGCAACTTATCATCCGAATAGAGATCCCAGCTACGTTGTTTCGGCCATTTGTCCAGAATATCCCAAGGGAGATTGGCGAGACAAGTTCTGCTGGCTCCACCCACGGCAAAGGAGCCCAGGCGAGTTCGCCCAAGGAGCAGTTGAAGTAACTACATCTCTGCCTTGCTTGGCCTCGCCTTGGTGTGGAGCCAGCAGAACTATCTGATATTGCTGATGACGGTGAGGTATATCGAGCCCTACTAGGGATACTGCCCCCGCGACCCATCCCCAGACGAAAAAGAGGCCCGAAAATTATCTTAGTTGTATGCAGGGTCGGATTTACCTATAGGCTTAAGCCTAGGGCCTCAAGATCCAAAGGGGCCCCCAGGAAACTGTGGTACACATAGATTTAATTGCTGGTATATGATCAAATCGATAAATATTCGTCAAAATTATATGTCTTAATAATTCATGAAATTTAGTTTTATTCACCTAATCAGATTCCGTGTTGATAGCGCCAGGGTCTTTCAACGAGTGTATGTGGATCTCAGCACGACCGTTGGTCAAGCCGTATGCCGAGTCACCGACTATTGTGTCCAGGTCTCTCATCCAGTAATTTCTGATACACTTAGATTGCAGATGAAAAAACAACGTTTCTCTGCCAAAAAACGGAAATTTTAATTTGTAAAAAGAGAACGGATGAAAATACCTGAGGTAAAACAGTGATTAAAATCAAAGTTCCTCTTCCAAATTTTCGTCCGTAGCGTGAACATGTAATATTTGGATCCCATTGCTCAAGACATTTTATGTAGCGCTGGTGACATATTCTATTAATGACATTTATCAGTAATTCAGGTTTAGGTATCCATTTTTATAGCTGCTTTTGACAATACTTATTTTGATAACAATTTTTCTAAAGTCTCGGTTTTAGCAAATTTGTATTTGTTTTAATATGATTAGCAAGTGAAAATGTTCTTTCTAGTGATGCAATAGACGGGCAAAACCATAAATCTGGTCATTAAATCATAAAATATTCCGAACTCCTGGTTATCTAAGCCGTCTGTGATGTTACGCAGGAATACCAGAAATCAGGGATAAATTTATTGGACAACGACATATTTAAATTATCGGTATATCCTCCAGTTGCTCTTCAGGTACAAGGTGGGGAAATGTAAGATCACATTTGCTACTGAACTTGGATCTTTTATGCGATCTTGATTTGCAACGGAATCTAAGATACCTAAGCTGGCTATGAATCTTTCCTGCAATGGAAATCGTTTTTTCATTTTGCATGCATAGGGTAGCCAAAATGTTTAAGCATTCATTCTTAAAACATTGTTTCATCAATATTCAATTCCGTCAATTGGCATCTGAGACAATGACCTTTTACGTAGTTCACCCAACTGTAAATCTTTCAATTGTTTATGTAGCCGTTTGTTACTTATTCATGTTACTTTTGCTGTACATACAACTGCATTACTGACTTTACCGGATCGCAAGCAACCTTCAGCCTTTGATATCGATGCTGGTGTGAGGGTGCAACATTGACTGAACATGCTTTGTTTCACCGAGATAAGTACTTTTTATCCTGTTGATCGCATACGAACACTGCAGTGACCGGAAGAGCTATTAGATTTACTGTAGTTAATTCCCAAATTCATATTCTAAACAAACAGATTTAACGGGACTTTTCATAATTAAACCTAGACAGTCAGATGCACTAGAAAAAAAACAGATCTGAGTGGAAAAAACAGCAATGGGAGCCCTGACTGAGTCGATATACTCAAAGCACGTTGGCTGCTTTCTCTCTTTGCTGAATCGTACCGACTGCTATGTGTGAATCAGGCAAAAGAACTTGTAGCTGTTCGTGTTTGAAATGCACTTTATGGAAGCTTAAGGTTGTGCTGCAGATAGAGCTATGTGTAGGACTATAGCAGCATTATCCTACAATAAACACGTAGCTGCTTCTTCTGAGCAATACTGTAGTTTTGTTAGCGTTCCTATTACGTAAAGCTCGTTTGGTACTTTTAAATATGATTTTTTCCATTTTAATTTTTTTCAAAGTCATTCAGAAATCAGATTGCTATTGAGTACTTGCGCAAGTTTGTACAACTCCCATGCTAAGCTAATGCGAAAAGATCTCAATGAGTTTGAATAGCAAGCAAAAGTCACTTTGCCAACTGGCAACCACAGAACTCTACCCAAAGAGACAAAGAAAGGGGGAAACAACAGAAAATGACAAAATCACGTTTGGGTCTGATGATGCTTTCGTGGTTTTTAGTTTATCCAACCACGTGGACCCTTACTTCTTAGCTTGATGATCACTAACTGCTCAGGAGAAAGTTTTTTTCAAGATTCAGAAGAATTAAAAACGAAGTAGAAGTTCGCAATGTTCTAGGAGAGGTTGCCCAGTATAAGAGTTCGGTGCATTAAAGTGACAAACATAGGCAAACAAATTTTAAGGAATTCCTAGATGATTTGTTATGAAGGTCAAGAAAAAGACTTTTTAATTGTTTACTGGGCTCTAGTCTGCCTTACTTGATTCGATGATTGTAGCTTTTTGTAATTATTTCAATAATGACAGCGTAAGGGAAGTTTAAACCAGTCCCGTCGCCACAGGGGAGCATTGGTGGGCTCAGCCTCTCCAAATTTAAATACAGGTATTCAAAACCTCACATCCTTTCGAGCGACGGTTTCGTTACGTTCAATTCTTAGCAATATGAAAAAGTAACAAACACGCGAATCGTTAACCTAGATTTTGCAACTATCTGGGTCGTTTTGCTTGTGTGTGCAAGATTTTTATGGCCGTGGCAAGCAAGTCGTAACGTAGTCTTCAAATTGTGCTTTAACGTCTTTGTGCCGCCACACATGTGCAGTGTGGTTGATTTTTCTCAGCACAGATAAGAAAAAACAGATATGAAACTTATATAAAAACGTAGGCCATGTGTTTTGTCACATTTAACCTTGACGTTTTCGGTTGGTTTGCCTGCAAAAATTAATTATCCTGTTCCCGCCAGCCAACAAGTACGATTTCAACCATTACGTGTCATTGAACGTTTTTGCGTCGAAACTAGCAACTTAACCACAGTGATCCTGGGGCACTCTAGTAATGATTTATAATTTTTTATTGACCGTACATTTAGAACGTCAATGTCGTCATTTTCGACTTTGCGCAAATCGATAACGTTTTTCCATTTTTTCCTCGTAACAGTGGGACCTCACAATTGGATTAGCCTAGGGCCTCGTATCAGTTAAATCCGGCCCTGGTTGTATGTGACAATGATGGCACACCTACAAACTGTAAAAGTTGCCAGTGACAGACATGCAGTTCTTCTGTGGATTCGGTTTAGTATGGTGCAGTAATCAATATGCGATAACTTAGAGGTTCTGAGTTACATCTACTTCAACAGAGGAAGAGTTTTGGTCTAATGCTTTGGTATCTTTTATTTGTTGCAGGAATCTAGACAACTCTGTAGAACAGGAAGAACAGTGATTTCAAAGAGGATTACAGTTTGCTTGGAGTTGATAACATTCAGGAGTTTTATTGGCATGTTGAAGAAAAGTTAACTTCTACTGCGCAGTTGATCTAATAGATGCAAAAACCGCCAAATTTGTTTCCAATTAAGACATTCAAGGCAAGGAAATAGTTTTAAGTCCTGCACAGCCGTATTAGAAACACTGTACACGATGATAATTCTAACTTTCTTGAACGTCAAGAAAAACTAAATTGTGCGAAAATCCGAGGTTAACTGTTGCTACACATACAGAAAACGTGTATATCTTCGGACACAATTGACTAAATCGCCGTTACCATAACTTTGGCATGCATTGCAATTGATAAAAGATTTTTTTGAAAATTGCAGTGGTCTTGAATCACTGGTTTTGCTTGTGAAATTCTTTGAGGTAGTGCTGCAATTTAAGCGTCAACAGACTCTAGTACTTAGCATTGTGTAAACTTAACTGGACAGCTGGTTCGATTTGCAAACATTGCCAAAGTTTTCTGTGCTTGTCTATCCGCGCAGCGCATCGAACATTTTTATGAAAGTTTGTTTTTCAAGACTGCCTTTTGCATGCGCGCCTATATACAAGGACGTCTCGCTGTTTAACTTGCCGAATGGAGTAAATTTTGGTGATTTTTGTATTGACTACTTCCTGACCAAAAAAGCCTGTGAATATCATCCTACCTATTAGGTAAATGGGGATCGTCTGCTGCCGTGTACAGATTTGGATTTTCGTCAAAAAGGAAAGGATATTGTCGAGAATGTCTGTAAAGCTTGAGATACGGCTGCTGAGCCAACGGTCAAATTCGAGATACGATGCGTGTGGATTATTTTTGAAATGTTTTTGATCTAAACGCAAAAACTGCAGTTGGTTCAGTAATTTTCTATATTAATGCTTGCTCAAACGTATGTGAAAGCATAGCAAATGCTATTTTTCACTAATCAGCACTTATTATGCCCCATCCAGTCGTTGCGAACGATGTAAAGAAGAGTCATTTCGAAGACAATCAAGTGAGAACAAGGAGCGGATCCAGCCAGTTACGTAACGGGGTGGGCGATTTCAGTAATATTTAGCAATAAGTTTTTACTTTTGACAGGCGAAACATTAAAAATTTTGCATTAAAATATAGAATGGCGTGCTTGTGACATCCTTCAACACCGCCAGTAACAAGCTGCAATATTAACCAAGTAGCCCTTTTTCAGCATGAGAATACACCAAAAACAGGTATTTATCCGAATAGGACTGGCTCAAGTATGTTTTTCCTCCTTTCATGATGAGTACAAAACGTCAGATTAAAATCAGGCACAGTATCTAGCCACTGACGCACAGTGGTGTGTTTAAGGGGAGGCGAGCGAGGCACATGCCTTGGGCCCACCCTTGAGGTGTTATGCACATACATTTACCTTATTTTTGGTGGAAAACTTATTATCCACTCATATAATGCGCTACAAAGCAGATAATAAGTAAGTACTCTGTTTTCAAAGGTCCCCACACAGAAACTGTAATATGCAGGTAGGCCTACTTCGCTTTTGAGGTGCCGCCAACAGCAACTGCAATTTGAAGGTGATCTGCTTTCATATGAGTCCTCACAGCCAGTGAAATGTGTAAGCACTCTGTTTTTAAACTTCATTGAAGGGGACCATAAAAGAAACTAATGTGCAAGTACTCTGCTTTCAAAGGGGCCCCCAAGAACAACTGCAATGTGTAAGCAACTTACTTTCGCAGGGGCCCCAACAGCAATTGTAATGTGTAAGCAGAGCTGGGCAGTAGCGAGCTAAATTTTCAGTAGCGTCAGCGGGAGCGCCGCTCTTTTTGAATAAAATAACTGATGTGGTAGCGAGCTATCACCATTTTACGGCTATTCGCTACTTTGGCGTGAGTGGTGGCCAAAGGAAAAAGTTCGCAAGAGCTCTTCCGTCAGTACCAGTAGTGTAACTACAGGTTTGATCCAGGGGGTACAAAACTTAGCTGAAGGGGGCCCACTAGCCAACACTCAAAAAAAAGTTTAGAATTGATAGTGAATCTGAATATCGTGGATGTCCACACTAGCTAAAAAAACGAAAACACCCAACAACCCAGTGAAAATCAAGAGAATACTAAATACGTAAGTGTCAGCTAAAAAATCAGCCCGGTTTTTACATTAGGCTATTTAGCTTGCCAGGGGGGGCGACTTGCCCTCCGTCAGTTACGCCACTGGTCAGAACACGTTGATAGTAACTGCTCTTCTCACTGCTTTGCGCTGATTTTGGATGATTTGTTTGCGGGAAGCTAGCAGCATTAGGAAAGATTTAGCTCAGGTTACTTTTGACCCGACTGATAGGTTCCACGTCAGTTAGGTAAAAACAGCATCAGCGAGACACTTAAAGCAGTTGGGTCTTCGAAGGATTGGTTACTGCTACAGGTAAAGTTGCGTATGACTGAATTGAATGCTTATAAAAATCTGGCACTGAGTTCAACAACAACATTTCGCTGCATGTGCAACTATGGATTTTGTTTTGAAGTACAGCAAACCTCGGTTAATCCGGAATCGATTTGACCGATGATTTTATCCGGTTTAGGCGAAGATCCGGGTTAACCGAAGACGGCTGTTTCTGTAGAAACAGGCTATATATAGCCTGACGTCATTTAAATACTGAGATATGAGTAAAAATCACTTAGATTGAACACATTTACGATCCAACAGCAGACTTTTACAGAAGCACAAGGAACTTATTGATGTATTTACAATGGTACATCAGACTAATAAACGCCATATCCAGGCAGTTATGAACAATCTTAAGTTCATAATTTTAGATCACTTGGCTGCTAAGAAATCTGGGTTTTTGGACTGACGCAGAGATTTCTGCGACTGGTCTATAAGCAGTCACTGTATTTGGAAGGTGATGCCCTTCAGACACCTTACCGAGTGCAATACACTCACAGATAATGCTCTACACACCCACACTCAACACTGATCAATAGATTGAAACAGTGGTGCGGCAGCGTACCTTGAGCGTTACGTTCAACGCGATATGCTATGCCCGTGTGTGACGTAATAATCGTTTCTACGATTAGTGGAAATCGAAAAATTGCGCGCAGTTGTGGTCGATGTTGTCATAATTCTAAATGTGCGTTGGTGATCGTGAGCACTTTTGTGTTGCGTCTAAGAGGTGCCGATTTTTTCTAAAGACCAGTCATGCGCTTCTAAGAACAAATAACTTGGCGTGCAGAAAAATCCGGATTACGAGATGTGAAAAGAGCAAATTTTATCCGGTACAGGCGAAGGTCCGGATTAAAAAATCCGGATAAATTGAAGATTTTTATGAAGAAAAACGTTAGAAATCATTCGTACCTCCAGTTTCATCCAGTATTGGCGAAGATCCGGATTAACCGAATCTGAATTAACCGAGGTTTACTGTGTATGTCAGTATGACAATTTTTGTAACTTGGTTCGACTTCAGGATATTTGGCTGTATGCATAACTTGAAGCAAACTTATGATTCTGTCTTGAAGACAGTAGTGTAGCCAGAGGGTAGGGGAGACATCTCTCCTCGGGCGCAGCATTTTGAGAGCGTAAATTGAGGTTGGAATGTCACGTAACAATTACGAAATGCGAAATGTCAGCGGATGCTAGTAATTACGATTTACAAAATGTCGAATGCCAGTCGCTGATGCCCAGCTGCAAAATCTCATCAAGATCACCAAGGTTCACAAAGAGAGCAATTGTGAACCTTAGTGACGTTTTAAGGCAGTGGTCTTCAATCTTTTTTGTTCAATCGCCCCCTACAGGAACTTTGCTTAAAAATCGCTCCCCACTAATAATTTTAGTGTTGGCAAATACATTACTTTAATATGAAAATATTTCAATGCTAATGAAATACAGGAACAGTTTAGTTAGCACAAAGAACGAACGAACAAAACGAATGCAAATGCATTTGTAGAAACAATATGTTATTCATTTCCAAAAGCAGATGGTTTCAAGCAGGGCTGTGGAGCCGGAGCCAAAAAGTTTTGAATGGTGGACCCAGAGCCTGAAATTTGAGTTCCCGTTAAAACCGACACAGTTTGTGGAGCAAGCCAACTGTACAAATAAAACAATGGTATTTAGTTTTTATTGGACCAAATCGGATTGGAGTCGGAGCCAAAAACTTTTAGAGGTTGGAGCCGGAGCAAAAAAATTTGGATACCTGGAGCTGGAACCGCAGCCCAGTGGCGTAGCCAGTCCAAAAATTTGGTGGAGGCCAAAAAATTTGGGGGGACAAAATGCTTGATTTTAGGCGAATAACACTATTTTATTTAGAAAAGCGCCTCTCAAAGCACAAAATGACTATATTTTCTAAAAATTTGGGGGGCATGGCCCCTTTTGCCCCCCCTAGCTACGCCTATGCCACAGTCCTAGTTCCACTTCCAATTACTGCAAACTTTGTCCCGGGCTTTTTATCTGCTAGTTTTTTAAAGCAGGTTGCAAACTGGTCAGCTTCAGTCGTAGGGCGTTGCCATCAGTCTATGCTCATGTCAAGACGATGGCGGAATTTATGACGCATGTGCAGTACGTGGTTGAAACTTGCCCAGCAACATATTTCGTGGGAAACCTCAATAGTGATATTAGCATAACGTTCCCCAAAAAATTCCGCAAAACGCTCACTGCACTTGATCAAAACATCTTACCATCCGTGTTAATAAATATGGTACAGGCTTCATAATCGCTTTGGCAGTCGATAAAAAGTTCCTGGATGTGGAATCGCATTCGTTTGTGTTAGTTAACTGGCAAAACACTTCATCCAGTCACTTTCTACGCAATCCAACTATTGGCGTTATTTCCACGACAGAAAGACTTTTTAGCGAACCTCAAACTACAGGTGGTGAAAACGATTTTTTGGAATTTTTAGTTTTGCTAAGATGGAAATGGTTGGAGTTTCTTGTCAGTATAAGTTATCCCTTTCCTAGCCTACTTTACTGATATACTGTGTCATTAGTCAGATGAACACAGTACAACTATATCTACAAGCACAGTAAAACACTCGAACTGATTGAAAAACATGACAAGCACGTTTTACGTAATTTTGCTAGCCAATAATTGCTAGCTAAATCGTCTCATAACAGTCGTTTTTCACGTATTTTTTAATAGAAGACACTTGGTTCCATTGTTTTACTCAAGTTACTAACCGAAGTTTATAGTGCGCATTTTACTTTTGATTAATGGCGCATTGCTTAACGTTATATTAATAAACTTATCACTGAAAGCATAATTAAATTGTATGTTGACTGAGCGTAAGGTCGAACGCGGGTCTGATTTTCTTTATTGTAATTTCAGGCGCGCCTTGAATAGTTTCTGTTGTTAATTACTCAATGCTCTCGGGGACTATTCTAAAAGTAGCAGTCTTCTCTAAAGATGACTGTCACACGGGGCACAATTCCCCGTACATTTGCTTCCGAAAGACCTCAGGTTCGAACACGGGGACGCCAAGCTGGCTTCTTGCCCCGAGCGCCATCTAACCTCGCTACGCCCCTAACAGTAATTCAATATTCCTCTGTGTTGTCCAAGTATATAAAGTGAGGTGTTGCACAATTGCATAGTTACGTAGGTCATAATTCTTTGAGCTAATCGAGCACGTTGAGCGCATTTTCGTCACATAGCGGCAAGTTGTTTGCTAACATATACATCTGTAGCTTTTTACACGCTGCATTATGGTTCAATCAGGGGCGTAAAGAGGGGGCAAGGGGGGCGCAATTACCCGGGCGCCGAATCACTCTGGGGCGCTGAAATATTGCGGGGGCGTCAAAAAGTCGCAACAATGTCACACGTACATTCTT
>JGI24022J15233_10002297_pt1 | contig 17700 bp, 5 predicted proteins | sample Ectturendosymbi2_FD_15233 | JGI IMG/M metagenome (IMG submission 15233) | reverse complement strand
AATATATGACCTATTTTGACTAACGGAAAATATATAGCGTATTTTGACTAACGGGAAATTTATGACCTATTTTGACTAACGGGAAATATATGGCTTATATTAACTAACGGGAAATATATGGCCTATTTTGACTAACGGGAAATATATGGCCTATTTTGACTAACGGGAAATATATGACCTATTTTGACTAACGGGAAATATATGACCTATTTTGACTAACGGAAAATATATGACCTATTTTGACTAACGGAAAATATATAGCGTATTTTGACTAACGGGAAATTTATGACCTATTTTGACTAACGGGAAATATATGGTTTATATTAACTAACGGGAAATATATGGCCTATTTTGACAAACGGGAAATATATGGCCTATTTTGACTAACGGGAAATATATGGCCTATTTTGACTAGCACGCACGCATAGATATAACTTTTGAGTTTTGCATTCATTATTATCGATGACAGCAGTTTTAGGGAACGCGGTGCTAAATTGTAGGAAGGGCAAACTGTTTGAAAATCGAAAGAAAAACATAAATAGCACGTAAGCAACCTTTTCTTGAGATCACACAGCTTGACTTGTTGTCACCGACTCTTTGAGTGACTCCTTCATTACAAAATGAAAAAAATCTGGCAATCAGAGGCCATTTCACAAAATAGCCGGTTAACTACATGACAGTGTAGGCTTGCCTCATGAAAAAGACTCAAGCTGATGACAATCTATATCAAAAACATACACAATTCAATCTTGAAACAAGATCAACGTGGAGTTCAGAGGACTGTGATCATGGAGGTTTGTGACTCGGCGGGGTTGGTGCTGAACGACGGTGAAATATTTTACGTCGCAAATTTTTCGTCGATCTCGCGACAACGTGCGCTCGTCCGCCCGTATTCAGAGCAGGCAAATAATACCACAGACTGATTATTGATTTTCTAATGTGGAATATAACGTGAGAGAAGAACGACAAGCCCGAAAAGACCTAGCAGAAAATACCAAGTTCACAAAACTGTCATAGCTGAACCAATTATTCAACATGACCGAAACGACAGCAAGAATACCAACAGGACATGATGAAATAGCAGCACAGTAAAGCAATTCGCTATCTTGACAGCTGGAAAAATACCCACGTCCCGAGGGCAGCAGCATCGGCGTCATTTCTCACGCCAAGTGCTGTTCTGCGAGTTCAACTTCGTCGAATATGCGAAGTTGATCAGCGACAGCAAAGCAGCACGATATTTGGCGCAAAACGTCAGCGCGTAACTTTACGATGACTGTCTTTTAGGTTCAACGCTCTGCAATGCGCTGTATATTGGAAATCACAGCAAAGCATTAGAACCTAGGAAAGATTTGCTTTTATGCTTTTATAAGGACACAAAATATCATCTCAAGGGAAGTTTCTTATTGGACTCCTTAAAGTTTTGGTGATTCAACGGTTAGATTGTCGAGAGCCTGAACAGTCACACCCATAACCTACCGATGTAGACTATGTACACGTTTCGAACAATTAAAGTTGTGTTCAGGATTTCAACCGCACTTCAGTTCAATAGGATTCGTCGCCTCGCACTAAGCCTTGTCGGTCAGCATGCTGATTTTAAATTTATAGGTAATTTTAAACCATCCTCCCAGATCTCTAAGCTTCTCATTGCAATTCTCAGTGTCACATGTCTCTGCGTTTAGACAAGCATTGACAGTCTGCAGCACTACCTCAGGCGTATTTAACACCATTTAAAAAAATTCCGCGAAAATTCAAACACTTGAATTGATGTTGCTTGTTTGTCGTTTTAACATTATCGCCATCTAACGGATGACTTTACTGCGAAGCTGCTTTTATTTACATTCTCACGTCGAGATAACAGTTTTGTTTCAGTCAATGGACGCAGGACCAAGACTTTTCTTNACAAAAAGAAACCAACTGGAACAAACCCACAGCATGCCGTTAGGTTTTGAAATACTACTGACGAATGAATATAGTTAGTGTCGAGTAATTCCTTTAAGTAGTCACCACCTGAAATTCACAGATGCGAAAAAGTGAAAGGTATCACATTAAAAATACTGAAGCAATTGCTGCATGACTGGGGCAACGCAATATAATCTGGGCCAAATAACTGTCCTTTGACCCGCTCCAAAAATTCACTCTGTGGTTTTAGGAAGCAGAATCTCAGCGTCTCAGTTTCTGAAAAACTGCATTAATAAAAAAAAGCTTGCATCCACTTATGGACAAGGCAAGAACTTCTATTTTTGAAGGAAACGCTTCGTCCCGTCTTTTGCGACGCACAAACCTAGTTGCAAGCAGTGGTATAGTGCTGCGGAAGCTCCGCTCCGCCACCTCTACCAGTGAAAGACGGGGCCTGCAAATATAAGCGAAAATGCCCAGCAGACCTCCGGTACTTATAAAATTGCCACTATTCCCCTGGTTACAAGGATGTCCAACTCAAAATGCCACCTTTGTGACGAAACAAGGTTGCCTTTAAACGCCGACTTATATGTGACGACTGCAACGTAATTTACGTGCTTTCTGCCGCAAGCTTCGCCTGGAAGCTTATGTAAACGCGAAAATTGAATGCGTATAGAACGAACAACAAGAAAGTGAAAGCGTCGTTAAAGCAGAAACCTGCTTGCGAATGTGTCGGCTCTGGAGATTTTGAGATCACATTTGATGTTTCGCTTTGGCCCAGTTGTGGTTCGCTGTATCCTTTTCTGATTTTCCGTGCGCTTGTGCTGCTCCCTTGACGGTGCCACGAGCCCACACCAAGACTCTTTCCTTCGATCTGCGCCAGACTGGCGGAACCTGACATTTTCGCTTGTTTCCGCATTATTTCTGAAAATGGAAAATCTGACAGCGTCATCTGGTTGTACTCAAAACGAGGGGCGGTGGCCAAATGGCTTGAAAATCGCGATTGACTTTTGAGTCAATCCTGCAGTTCATCAGTTTGCAAAAATTATTTTGCAGACAGCAAGCAAAAATAGTAGCGTCTGTTTTCCAAGCACCCCCCTAAACAACATAAGACTGCAGATTCTTTACTTTGTTTTTCAACAGAAGACCAGTTCAGTTAGCACAGGGGTTCCCAACCTGGGGTACATTTGCGTATCCGAAGGGGTACATTTAAGGTTAGCAATAGAAGGTAAAAAAATATTTACATGTTGTTTATTTTAAAATCTTTATACATATATCACTTAATATTATTTTCAAAAGTCAATATATGTAAATTGTTAAATGTATCTATGAAAAATCATGAGAAAATATTTTGTCATAAGGAGTTTTAGGGGTGCATGTTCATCTGTCAAAATTCTGAAGGGGTACATCCTTAACTGTTGAAATGCTGTGGGGGTACATGCTCATTTGTCGGAATGCTGAAGGGATACATGGTAAGAAAAAGGTTGGGAACCCTTGAGTTAGCACGTCGAATTGCGGCTGTCAATAATTCTACACTCACTGAGAAAATCTGCAGCCATGCTTGAGAAACGTTCAGGAAATATCGATTGCATCCCTAAAGACTACAGGCCAGTTAAGTCGCACGCGTTGCGAACGTCAATGGTTTATCGAAAGTGATTAAGGCAATAAACAACTGGATTAGAGGGCAATAAATCATTAAGATCTTGACAATTAACAAGCAAAACAGATTTTGTCCCAGGGCGTACCACTGTCACTACGCTACTACTTTAAAAGATGTTAACCAATTAGAGCTTTACCGTGAGCTGGAATTGGTTCCAGTCGAAGCTTCAAATCGGCCTTGTTTTCGTACCAGGCACCGGTTTTCGTTATGCTTTCCTGACGCTGGCGGCACAGATTGCAAACCCACATCATCTGTAACATTCCAAGAATCATTTTATTGATCATTAACGGCATGAAACAGCTGGAGGGCGCGGCAAGCCTTTCAAGCATACATGACATGCAACGTTACACGATTTTATCGCACCATTAAAACTGAAAATAAATGGAATGCTGGGCTGGCGATGTCTGTTGCTGCCAATGTGATCGTTTGCAGCGCTTGCTGCGCGTTTCTATGACTGCAGGATGAGCTCAATCCCAACACAAGCAACCGTGGAGCAAACGGAGGCTTGCAGTGGATGGTTTAAATAACCTTGCAAGACGCGAAGCCGCTGAGGGTCGGGAAATAGTGCGTACAGAACGAAATTTTGCATAATGCATGGAGCGCGCCGACAACAGCATCGAATGACCTACGGCAGCCGCAAGAGCGCACGTGGCGCGTATATGTTAAAACCGCATGTGGATCATTGAAATAAAGACCTTTTTCCAAGAAACTGCGGTTAGACCGGCACCAAAAACAATGCTGTTCGTCACAATGCTGTCTGCGCCCCGTATCGTTTATCCAGAACAATGAAACGATTCGAACCAAGCGATCAACTTGGTTTAATTACGATCAAGAATGGCATTAAACAGTTGTTTTACAAAGAAAACCAAACAGTCGAACGCGGTTTATCCGCATGGCAATTCTCAATGAAAGGAATGGCAACATGCATTCAAAATGATTAATCAACAAGGCACCATAGCGTATTGGGTTCTTCATTTGCATGGAATTTTGATCATTCTCATTTTGGAAAGCTGTGTGGCGAAGTGTGGGTTACTGTTGCTTGAATCGTGCGAATAACAGGGCTTTTAACTCTTGATACTAACTAGGGTTGAGAAATTTTCAAAAAATAAACAACCCACCTGTTTTTTTGTTGTTTTTTTTGTAAAAAGAAACAAGATTTTGTTCTTTTTTTAAGGAAAGCGCAAATACCTCATTCTGAATTGTTTTTATTCCATCTTGCAATATCACTATTTTCAGAATTACACACTAATAACTTGTTATCAAAATTGAAGGTAAAGAAATGTACTCCATCTCTGTTTTCGCCAAGTGTTGTTGGTCAGTTCACTCCTAAGTGGTTGGCAAGCATGCACACAGCTAACAGAGAAAAACCACTCCCACACAAACTGCAGCTTCACGTCAAGTTTATGTGCGTGTCCTGCCAGTTCAGCATCTATTGAGTGTATTTTTTCAATATATGATTTGGTATGGTCCAAAATCAGAAAGTTTAGATGCAGAGAAGGCAGAAAAATTGGTTAAAATATACCGCTTGTGCAGAGCTGAAGACGAAAACCATTAGAACTCAAACTGTTCGATTTATTCTTCTCTTTTTCAAGTCCTTTAAATTTCGTTGCCGTTCGTTTTGTTTGATTACAAAAAAATACAGTTAACTGCACAAGTGTTCTGCTGATTAATTTTTACTTCTTAGTAGATTTTTCAAAGGAAAAGTTCAGAGTGTTTTTTGGTGGGTTTTATTGTTTTTTTACAAGTGTTTTTTTTTACAACAACCCTGATACTAATATACACAAAGTAGGTGCGATGACTCGTTTCGGCTCATGGTTTTGAACAGCTTCATGCAATCATCTGATAGAAACAACACAACCTGGTTCCCAAAAGTCTGTTCCACAACTTTTGATCCAAATCGGTTCACCAGGACGGTAAGTGATTCAGCCTAACCACCTTATCTCAGATGATATCTCTTAAGCGTAGTCACTTATACCGGGCACACCTTTCATGACATACTTTCGCTCTTTAGCCATGCGGCATTCACCAGTATTTCTGCATCGATGATGTTCATTATCATGTAGCATTTATTATTGTCTACCTAGCAACATTCGATAGCATCCACTAAACCAGGTATAAGAAACTGACCTGCATCAAATATAGCCAAGGTAACAAAATTTATGTGCAAAAATAAGCAACACTCACATCCATTCGACTGCGTCGCCTTCACGGAGACAAATTACTTCACATTTATGCGCGTCATCCTTGCGCAGAGGATGACGAACGAAACCACGAAGCGGTCCTGATTTCTACTCTTAAAATGCACAAGCCAGGTTTCACTAGATGCGTGCAATAAGCTCTGCTGATAAGCGTAGAGCACTCTCGCGCATCAGCTTTTTGTGAGACTGAAACCTACAAGTCGCTTGAGATAACTAGGGTGGCAGCACTGCGTACCTGTTTGCCAGAACTAGGCCGCCGCAGGGCAGCGGTTCCCAAACTTTGAACGCGACCCAAATCTGAGTTTGGTGAACACCTCGCGACCCAACCCGCAAGCAGCGTATGAAAGCATAAATGGTTGTACGGATGATTTTCGGCAGTAAGTTGCTAAGTTTGTTTTCCATTTCAGCAATCTGTTCATTTCTCAAGTACGTACTCTAAATACCGACAGACAAACAGTGGTAACATTGAAAATATGTAACTAAGTTTTGGATTGCCTCAATGCGACCCATTTTTGGCCCTTCACGATCCATAGTTTGGGAACCACTGTCGTGTAGCAACAAACCTAGCACATGTTTAAATCTGACACTTAGGATTTCATGTAAAAGAAATGCAGATGGGCAGTTCGCGCATTTGGAAAATCATAGGCATGTTGAGATATTACGCTTAGCGGCATTTTACGTGCTTACTCCCTGCGTACGCAAGTATGACTACGCAGAGAGTAGGCACGTCAACTGATGATTTCACTGTTTAGCGGAATTCAAGTTCGCAAAGTAATCGGTCCGGCTAACACTTTTAAATACTGCAAAAAAAAACACCATAATCTGCTGCATTGCTTCCCCAGCAGTTCAGGTTATGCCCACATTATAATCACATAGCACTCGTGCACAGCATCAATTGTTTTTTTTTACTGCTAATCAACTATTGATTGCCATTCGTCATTGACCGAAACGAGTCAGCGCGCGGCTCTCGCATTCACTCATGTGCTCCACAAAAATACGGGCCACCGTTTCTTTCACCACGCAGTCGTTTGAAGCACACTGTAAACGTCGTGGCACTATACACACGGATGCCAGCCTAACAGGCCTTAACTCTGCAAAGCTCTCGTTTAAGGCTTTAATACACTGCTAGAGTCGTCGTAGCTTGACATTGGCTCTATGTGGCACAAACCCGTGTTCGACACAACGCATATGCCGATTCGACGAGCCTTCAGATCAGGGTTGCGGTGTCGGATTCCTATAAAGAACACTTGTAGTCGGAGACGGATTTGTTTCCGACTGCGACTCCGCAAGTCCAACACAATTATTTTTTACACCACACTTCTAAGTTGGGAGTCCTAACTCGTGCCTGTTGAAATGGTACAATTTCTTTTGAAACTTTTATTGAAACAGATAATTCTTGCTGTGCACCACGATTTGCATTGATTATTAGTTGCTACCAAATTGTTGACAGCCAAACTTCATTCATGTTATGGAGTTGGTGTCGGAAATTTTGGAAGATAGGATTCGGAATTGGAGTCGGGCATTTTACCTCCGATTCCGCAACCCTGCTTTCGACCACTGTTTTTATTTTTCCGTCATACAAGTATGTCCCTTGAACTTTACTCTTGTTTATGACTAAATAACAGGAACCGGATTGATGAGACTAACAGTTGCGAGGAAACGTTGCCAAAAACGTTCTTACTGTTGCTAAACAGCGCCGGGAAACATTATATTTAACAGCTGTTTTTCCAAAGATTCCTGGGCCGTTCTAATGGTGCGCTAATTGCACTGTGTCCCGTGCAACGCTTGCATCACTAGATTTGATAACCCAGTGCATTTTACAATAATGTAAACGCTTTTGAGTGAAATTTTGTACATCAAGCAATCAAATACAATGGACAACTTTTGCCGCGCATTATTTGCCCCTGTACCATTTAATTGCCACGACCGTGGTGACACGCTTTCCAATGTTCAGCTCATACAAAGACCGATACAAACAAGGCGTTACCGACACTGGTATGAAACCACGAGATGTGCATCAGCGGAAAATGTGAGCATTTCCAGATTTCTATGTTTTAGGTTGCCCACTCTCGCATTTTATTCGGTACTTGGTGGTATTAACTCAAACACCTTCATCGTTGTTACGTTTATGCACGAACGCATTGATTTCATCTTTTGGCGATTGCTACAACATTGTTTGATTTCCACTTGCAATTTGCACAAAGACGAAATTTACAAGTTGCATCAAGGTGAACAATTTGAAGGTGACAATTTCAAGTACAGAGTAAATAAGCGCAGTTGACGTAAACAACGTTAATTTTTATTCACTCGTCTCCATATGGCACTATTTGGACCTTCGTATTCTCGTATCAGTGGAGCAAGGAGTTGGCAAAACCCTGGCAAAACGGTTCCTGATAGACTATTAACTGCGTTTGTTTTTTAAGGAAGAACAGCACTTGCGTGCCCACGAGTTACGAAAAGCTTTTTTACGCATGGTGCGCGGAGCAGTGACAAGCAAGGAATTTAACCTCGCGCACGGTACGGCGCCAGAAAAGCGAGAAGGTGCCAAGTTAGCAGAACAACGTAACCGCAAGACGACGCAAGGGACGGCTGCATGCATTTTAACACAGTAAACTGGGCGTTTAACGCAGCAAACCAATATGCTGCAAGCTTGAAGGCTACAAGGCAAGACTTTTTTTATCAATCCCGTCTCTTTGACGCTCTTGCCAATAACTGCACCGGGCTATATCGATCCAAGCACGGGTATTCCAATGTATGTATACAACAAACAAAACCGATTACTTTTATTTCCGCTTTGCAGAGAAGGCACGCGCGTCTTCCACACAGCGGGTGGCGATCGATGGATGACATATTATCGACGGGACCGTGGTTTTTCCACCAGGGTTTAATGCGCACTTTCTGTTACGAAGCATACAGTAGCAGTGCGTATCGACGCTGGCCATTTGAACAGCTTACGAGACGACGATAATTTGCTAGTCAGCATAGAAGTTTCTTCACCATTAGATATCAGATACCTGCCGGAAAGCACCTTCCAAAGCGCACAATGCTGTATTTTTTATTTTCTGCCAGTCATACACAAAGATGGCGTTCTGATCACATCTGCTCAAATACAAGCACCCCCTCAAAAAAGAAGCATTTGCTTGATCAATCTAAATCAGCGCATTGTGCTGAGGCAAGGCCTCAAAACTACGCCCGCGAAGCTATTTCATCCGGCCGCAAACACATGTTGTCAGTAATGAAACAACAATATATTTAGGAAAACATTGTTGATTTAGTAGATTGTAACATATCCCGAAACAATCACATCACGTAAGATTTCTGGCCCTTGAATTGTTGTGTGATGTGGCCCTCTGACAAAAACGTTTGGAGACCCCTTTGCCAAGGTCTAAACTTTGTTTACATGCTTTGGAACACTATCGGGCGATTTGTCGAGTATCAACGTGAAGTTGACATTGACCATTTCTTTTGAATGCCGACATCACACCGTGTGCATCAAAATAACAGCCATTTTGCATCGAAACACAGCCATTGCATCAAGACGAATGTCGCTTGACACTTTGCTTGTGACAGGAAAGAAGTCTGGCAAATATTCGCACATACGCATACGCACAGTCATCACACGCATACGCACATTCGCACAGTCATCAACGGATTCATTAATATGTAATCAACTTTCATCAAAATTTCTATGCATGCTTTACGGTACAGTCAACACAAAACTGCGACGATTCACGTACGATGCAATCAACTTAGCGAAATGATTCACTTTCGTTAGAGCGAGTAACACACACAGAAGCTAATCACAGTCCATGGCAACCACTCACACATTTTTTCTAGGTCATGGGTGCACAGCCTTTACCGGCCGCATTACGTTTATTTTTATGATTAACAGCCGCCAGTGAGCTCAACATATTTTTGTTTTTTGCAGTGCTTCTGTTCTGCTTGCATACACTGCGCCTACCCTGCTTCCACACGTCTTGCTTGGCCTTCTTTTGATAAGTATCCTCATACAGGAGAGTAGACAAAGAGTTTTTACTAATGCACGACCCCCATAATTTATATTTTAAATTACATGTGCACGGCCACATAAATTTTTATCGAAGGCCGCGTGCGGCCGCAGGTTAGGCACTTCCGGTCTTGGGCATAGTCATTAACTTCAAACCATCCTGCAATACGATAAAAAGCTATTTCGAAAACATCACAAAGGAGATGATGATCGAAGGATGAAGACAACCCAACTACCCAACGTCACAGTTGTTGCCGATGAGACCAGGAGCGTGTTAATAAATTATTTAGTTTGAAAACCACGCAGGTGTTAGAATTTAATTGCGTGAAAAGCGCAACTAGTCATTGAGAAAGTATGCCACGGTCAGTGAATAAGGTCAATTGTGTAGGGCAGACAGAAGTGACATTACAACCAACAAAACAGTCAAGCGCACACGAACATACAGAATTACAGACGGTAACGAATCAACGTTGAAAACATGCCATAGGAAAAAAGGATTTCATGCTTCTAACAAAAACAACAACTTGTTTCACATCTAATGACTCTCAAACTCTCAGTTCAGGCGGAACAATTAAAAGAAAATAAATCCAACAGTGACAGGGGAAGCCACTCTGTAATAAACAGAGCTTTTTATTTTACTGTATTTTGCTCCTGACAATAGATGTACTGCACCGGAACAGACTGCATGTACCCATGCGACATAAAACTGTACTGATTACTTATTTAGCTAGGGTTACAAGGCATCGAGTGGTAAGCATCAAGATTTGTTGGATGCTTATGAGTGACTAATAGTTCCTTGGAAAGTGCACTTATACTTTTTTTCATGCATGCTTCATGCCCAAGCAACATTATTTTTGTTATGTTTAAAAGTCAGGATTCTCCTTTTGAGATTATGGTTAAATAGCACAGATCTCTTAGCAATATCGCACCTGATAGCCCACGTTTTCTGAGAACACTCAACTTAGCTAATTTCATTTACAGCCTCTTGATACATCAGCAGGGCTGCTCGATAACGATGCATGGTGCTAATATGTACTTTATACATTGTGTGAAGTTAGCATTGTATCACCAAGATGGTTGGCCTACATTTATAACCAAATTCATGCAGGATTTAGTAACGTTTTGCTCTTCAGGCAAACTGAATCACTTTAGCATTGTGCACTGGATGTATATCGTGCTGTTGCAACCTCTCCGGTGGTGTTGCGTTGATTGTGTGATTCACCACGAACGGGATGTGCGTGAAGAATAACACCATTATATACGTAGAGCGAGCAAGCAATAGTAAGAGAGATTGCGACGCATGATCTCTATTGTTGCTTGCTGCCACGGTGCGAAGCTTTGCACGTGCCGCTCGGGATTTCCGATCGCAACAGTGCAAAAGCAGTTCATACACAAAGTTCTTTGTAAGCCTGTAATACCCTGCTGCAGTGTTTCGATTAATAAGCTAAGCAAAATTTAATGTTTCAGTTGCTGTAGTTTCAAGTTGGGTGCTATTTTTGTATTGCACATACATGAGTGGTGCAATTAACAAGCGCCCATTCTCCTATACGCATTCTCCAGAAGGATAAACCCACACCTCTGCAAAACAACACTTGAAGTCAATTCATTATGCTTTGAAACTTACATTTCTCAAGGAATGTGTGTTAAGGTTAAAGTTTTAAACTAACATTAAAAAGGTAAAATTGTGAAATTAGCTTAAATGTAATCTGGTTGCTTCTCATTTATTTATCCAAAAATTGACCCCAGCCACCATTATTACATCTATCCTGGACACCAGCCAACATGATTGCTGGACAGCACTTACAGGGAATTAAAGTTAGCAGCAATACCAACAAAAGAAATTTCAGTGAGTGCACAAAGATAACTTAATTACATAATATTTAAACTTGCGTGTAATTGTTTGTTGGTAATAGTAAGTGCATTGAAAGAAGAGCAAACAGAGCACATCACAGAAAAGGCACCTCAGGTTGATATAATAGAAACAGTGATTCCCAGTTGCATACCACGTTGTGTAACAATAACAAGGTAGTTGCAGGTTCTAAAACACTTAACAAGAGGGAAGGGTCTAGCATGGTGCTTTTGGAAAGAAAAAAAGTGGAAGTACATTCTGGAACGTACGTTGGTGCTCTGCTCACAAAATTGAAGTAGCCTACATTCTACAATGAACCTTGGTGCTGAAAGTGTTAACATATCAAATATGTGCTGATATAGTTACACCTTATAAAATCATAAATAAGTTTAGACAGTCACAGTGTTTGCATCACCCTTTCAGCCCAATAGTCAAGTTTGCTTTGACCTGTTTGACCGACTCAACACATTTTGCAACTTTCATCATTCAAACCACCACTGAGTAACTTCACTCTATTTCAAAACAGAAATGTGATATGAAAAAACATGTGATGCAATGAAGTGTAATTGCTAATGCTGGCCAACACATGATCAGTTGTTTTGATTTTGACAACGGATTTAAACTAATTTGGGGACAGTGATGTTAGTTTTTCTCTATCACATCAGGTCTTCATTCTACACCATTTTGCTGTTTTTGCCTATTTTTTCCACTTAAACGTACGACTATGACCAAGTTTTTTAAGGACTTTTTTAACATACGAGAATCCTGCTGACATGTCACGATCGGACAGAAAAGTGGTATAAATGCATCCCAGTGTAAAGAGCAACATTCTAGGTAGCATTTTATTTTACTACAAACAACACAAACTGTACAAAATCAATAATCTGGTGAACTGAAAAACTTGCGATTCATAGATTTCCTGGAATGCTGTGAACTTGGATCTTCCCTTTTCAAAGACCAACAGTAGTCAAGCACATGTTGGCTGATCACCAGTCGTCAGGCATGTCTCAATGGCCTTGATAGTATTCTTTCACCACTTTAATTTCTTAGTGGAAATGGCAACACATTGCCTGATAACTGCAAAGCAGTTCCTCAACAAGGTCTTTGCAGTTGGAGGCTTTCTTATTCCCAAGATTTAACACCTCATAAAAAGCATTCCATGCCCTTGTTTCCACTGCAGCCATAGAGCTGACAAACTGTGGATCCTTCAATAACTTAAGGCCCACCAAATATACCTGTTTTTATTTTCTCATCATGAAGAGATGGAAAAGTAACAACTATGTATGTAAACCAGTCCGCTTGCTAATCAAGAGCCTTTACATATTGCTTCATCAAACCACCTTTATGTGCAAAGGTGGAAAAATTATCTTTTAACATCCACCATTGCCCAGCTATGATGTTCTTGCCCTAAGGTTTAATTTGGTTCGCAAAGGCCATTGAGTTGTTGTTGTCCAGTGCTCATCTCTTGCCAACTATCCCAGTAGAAAAAGAAACAGGGATAAATGCTACACAACAATGTGAGTAGCAAAAATAACAGCATGTTTCGAAGCAGGGATAATTTGTGTAGCCACTTTGTTGTCCTAAAAAAAGTTCATCTATATCAACACAGATGATCTAGTTGTGGTCATTGCACATCAACAGTTCAAGCACAAGCTTGATGTTTTCATAGTCTTCTTTGAGTTTTACAGAGTTACCATTTGATACACATTCATACCGATTGCCATTGTGCAATTAAACACATTTTAGGCCTTGTTTTGAGCAGTCAATGAATAATCTTTATTCTTTAGACTTGTGCTGAGACAGTCCTAATGCGAGCAAAAGCCCTTCTATATCATGGCAATATGCTAAGCCAGCAGTAGATGTAAAATATTGGAGAAAATCTTTTTCTCTGTTATGATACAGTGGTATTTGCTGTAAGTTTAAGAAGATGTTTGTCATGCAATCTTGAGGCCAGCAACTCTGAAGACTTTTTAGAAAGATAAAGATCACAGATTAAGTCATTTAGCTCAGCTTGGTCGAACAGTGAAGGTTCTAACTGCAGGGCAGGATGAGAAAAATCCTCGTCCACAGAATCTTCATTATCCATAGAACTTTCTGATAGCGTGACCTCTTGATAAGTATCTGGAAGCTTGGTGGAAACAACAAGCTTAGGAATTTCATCACTATGACTAACTGGTCTGTTAGCAGAACTAAGTTCGAGGTATTTACATAAATGCTTGCTCTTTTTGTCACAGCCACCAACATTTACCAAGCAGAAATAGCACTGGTTGTGCCAAACATGAAAACCTAAAATTTTTCAAAATGTATCAAAAGTTTACACCTAGTTAGCTTAACACCTTCTGTTCTGATAGCCTAAGGCTAAAAACCAGCAGTGTGTATGTGTTTTTGCACGGGAATATCTCTGCCGACTATTGCACTAGAGAGCTGTTCAAATCCTCAAAAGATCTGGTCTTCGTGTCTGTAATGAAAAAATTTTTTTTGGTTTTGGGTATCATTTTTTTTGTGAGTGATGTTATAAAGTGGAGTTGTTTTAGGCCTTTTTGGCCCACTTCATCTGGTCCTAGGCCCAAACCGCTAGATGGTAGTATTTAGCTCAAGTTTTTATTGGAAACTAGGCTGCTCAATGTTCCATGTGAAGATCCCAGTCTTTTTCATTTACTTTCTTATCATTGTTTTTATGTATAGTTTAGAAGTAGCACCTGCAAGACCAGGTTAACACCTACAGGACATGCAGTGATGCAGGATTCCGTTTCAACAGTGACTTCATGAAGGGTATGATTTGAATGATGCTCCGTTACACTATGTATGGCAACTAGGCCATACTTCCTTAAAAAATTGTATCTTGGAATGTAAGAAAACCTGGTGTGATGGGAGATATTGACTTCAGATTTGAAATCTGCAGCCTCAAAATATACAAAATCAGTTCTCAAATAAAAAAAACTCAGAAGTCTTTTTTCTTGTAAACTAAATACAATTATTTTTTCCCACAGTTTGCAAAGGCTGAACAAACAGCAACATCTGATTTTACTGAGAAAACTCTGGTACAAGTAATTGATATTTTTAATAAAAAATTATCCTGGGCTGAAAGGGCGAAATTCACATGATGCTATTTACAAAGTACATACCATTTTCAGATTCTGCTTCATCAATGATGATAAGAAACATGCAAAAAAAATAAGTACTATAAGTTCAAGCACATCTTTGGAGTTTACACTATGCATAACATGATTTAATTTAGAAATTACACTTGCAAATGTGATGCATGCCTCTGATGAAACTGCTCTAAATACTTTAATTGAATAACAAAATCTTCAGCAATGGCTAGAAAGTTATGTTCACTCCACACATTGTTCAATGCTTACTATTAATTGTTTTCATTCCAAGAGACGAACCAAATTCATGTGAGCTATTATTAACATGTTCCATTCCGGGGTACGATATACTCGTACTTTTATGCCAACGCTTGCCTGCCGGTGTACGAGTATACTCGTACTTGCAATCCCATGCAGTTGACTTTCATTTCACATTTAGTAACCTTGGCCAAAAATAGCCAAGATTATTTTTTTGAAAACGAGTGAAATTTGTATGGGGTCAGTGTTCATGTGGCATACCAACAACGTTAGTATTCCAGCGTAACTTTTCAAGTTATGAACATTGCAGGAATTTTTTTACTTGCTTCAACTTGTTGCTTGTGTGCGCAAGAAATTTGGCAACAGAAAAACAAAAAAATACATCTCGAGAAGAGGCAGCTCCACTGAGATCATTGGTATTTTTACTCTCGCAAGAAACAAGGGACCGCAGAAGCTGATATATTGACATTACCGCACGATTTTTGCGATAACTCGCAAACCGCCAAAGTTACATCCACCAGGAAGGTATTGTAAGAAAAGTTTTTTCACTGTGCATATTTTGAGATATTGGTGATAGCTTTGTGGTGTCATTGGCGAACGCAAACAGGGCAAAAACTGAAAAAGCGGAGTAGTCAAAACAAAAGCAGTGGGTATGTTCAAAAACCTGTAGAAAAATCTACAAACAAGAAAAATTCATTCAGCACAGAAAATGTCGGCCAGGACCCAAAGTTTGTAAAAACATTTTTACAAGAACTGTGAAAATTTTTTGGAAAGAACAAAAACAATTTTGTTGATTTTTAGGGGTGTTTTGGTCATTTTTCACGCGTAAAATATCATATCTCTGATACCAAACACAAAAAAATTTGAAAGCTGCAGTACATTTTCACATCTGCGTTTTACAACATCCTACCAAATTTGAAGCAGAAGTAATGAGAATAAAAAAAAGTTATGCCAGTGATCCAAAAAATTTCTGACAAGTATCCGAAAATTGAAGAAAAGTTGACAAAAAGTGCAATAAACCATTTAGAAAAGTTTCGACTTTTTTTATTGGTTGTATTTTTGCGTTGTTCCAATGCTGCACTCCAAAACCCAGTATCCGCAGCAATTTTGGCGTAAATCCTAAAAAATCTCTTTTTTTAAACTGCCTTTTTTGCCCAATTTAGTTTTTTTGCCGCAACATTGTTTTTCCCCAACCCTAAAACAATGGTGAGTGACTTGGTATAGCCCTTGAAAGCACTCGAGGCCAAGTATTGTACTTGCAAAAAATCTGAAACCATCAAGAACTTTCCCAAAAAGGCAAGAAACAAAGCAAAAAAGCAGATTTTCTCAGAAATCTCAAATGCAAACGTACCTTACTGTTAGAACCATCTGAAAGATCTCACAAAAACCTTTCTTGCAATGTGTTACCTGTCGACATACCTTCTGTGATTCGCAAGCTATCGCTGAAAAGCTGACAAGCAAGACGATAAATCGGCTTTTGCGGTCCCTAAAGTGTTTTGAAACTTTTCAAGACCAATGTCTTTGTTTTTTCAACTTTGTGCTTATTTGTGCATGAAATTTGGCAATGTTGAAGCAGTTGGCAGGATACAAATAGGAAAGAAAAAGCATCTCACAAAAAGGCAGCTTCATTTACAACATTGGTAGGTTTGGTATTTGCAAGGAACAAACTTTTGCAGTAATTACAGAATCAACCAAGGCACTGATGGGTTTATATCTTTCCAAGCAGTAAAGATTGTATCAATGTTTGTAATTTTTCAAATTGTTGCTTGTTTGCGCACGAAATTTGGCAACGTTGAAGCAGTTGATAGGCTACAAATTCGAAAGAAACAATAACTCGCAAAAGGCAACTCCATCGCGAACATTGGTAGGTTTGTATTCTGAAAGGAAGAAAAAACACAGTGAACACAGCATAAACCAAGGTACTGATGGGTTGGAAACTTTCCAAGCAAAGAACAATGCACCAATAACTTTAGATATTTAACTTGTTGATTATTGGCACATGAAATCTGGCAAATTGATGTGGTTGGCAGGCCTCAAACCGAAAGAAAAAAGCTCACAAAACGCAACTCCACTGAGACTGTTGTTGGGTTTGGCTTTAACATGCATCATCAATGGCAACGAATGCAGCGTAATTGGAAAGAATACGTCATATTTAAAACTTTTATGAATATTTGAAGGACTGCGGATTGCATAAGGGAAGGGAATAGACGAATCGGCAAGCCGATGTTTGATCTGCCACAAGCGCTAGACCGACTCTTACGCTCACACGTACCTCAGGCGATGGTGGTACGAATTTTTGGGCTTTGGCGACTTGTCAAAGGTGTCCTGTGAAGGTGTGAAACTTCTGAGGACAATTTCCAAAAAACATACCAGTAGGGAACGTTTGGCAAACCGATTCACAAACCCAGAATGGAATGTGTTAAGTGGCAGTAATAGTAGCATGTGCATGTCCGCACTCCACTGAACACATTACCCATATATATATAACTGGCATTGCATTTTGTTGGGATTGTAACTCAGTGTTATCTTCACAAACTATAAGGTTAGTCTTAGGACTTTACCAATCAGAAGGAAATTGAATATATTTGAGATTTACATTTCAGGTAGTCACATTTTTTTCTTAACTCTTTGGCTTCCGCTAGGATTCAGCAATTTTCGCAAAAAAACAGCAGTTTTCGGTTGCCTTACCAACGCCCTAGCTCCTCCGCCGATTGCGCTAGAGAGCTGTTCAATCNNACGGA
>JGI24022J15233_10002294_pt1 | contig 17705 bp, 9 predicted proteins | sample Ectturendosymbi2_FD_15233 | JGI IMG/M metagenome (IMG submission 15233) | reverse complement strand
CACAAAAATGTATGTTGTGCATCACAATACACTTTCGGATAGTTTTCGGATACGGATAGTATGGTTTCAACCAAAACAGGATTCGGATCGGATACGGATATAATTTTTCCAAAACAAGATAGGATCGGATAGCAAAAATCCACTATCCGATCATCTCTGGACTGCCATCTCTAGTCCATAGTACAATTGTGGAATACTTGACGTCTAACCAAAACTTCTTATTTTTATGGCAGTCATCAAAAAATTAACCCTAAGAAGCGAAATAACAGAAACACAAGAATAGATCAGAAATTTCGCAGAGGTCAGAAAATTCACTTGACACCGGAAATTATGTTCGGGTTTATTCACTGTTGATTGAGATCACATGATCTGGATTTTGAACATTGTTTCGCTTGGCTAAGCACACGGTTCAGTCATTCGTGAAGGAGGTTACGTTGGGCCATTTGATCAATTTTTTTACAGTGATGTAACGTAGGCGCCGCAGCAAACGGTCACGTATTGGAGCGCGTGAGTTTCGGCTAGTTGCGTAATAAATGCCTATCATTATGTGTCCATTGCAGCGCGTGACTGCACTCAGTAGATTGGACATTGACGTGGTCATTCCAACGTGGCAGTTTCTTGTTTTGATCTTATTGCTAAGTAATTGTAAGTCCATGGAGATGGATATGCCTTCCAATAATATGTGGGCACAGATCATGATATGTCTCACTCGATCATGATGTATCACATTCAATTACAATGATTGTAGGCAGAATGCAGTGCAGTATCGTGTATGTATATTGATTGCAGGCAGAATGATTGTGTAGGCAGAATCAAATGCAGTAGGCTATATTAATTAATACATATTACATGATGTAAATAAGCTGAGGTGAAATGAAAGTGTACAAAACTGGTCTTTCATTTTGGAACTGATTTTTATGCATTTATTGGCTCCTATAATAATGTTAAAGAAGTTTTTTACCATGACTGTAAGTCAAAACTAATGAAGAATGTTACATGTACATTCATTTTTTGTGCTGGAAAGAAAAGTTAAAGTGATTCACAGTATCATCTGATTTTTTTCTGAAAAGGTAGAGACCAGCTTCATGGTGTCAAAGGGAGCAACCCATTGCATTGGTTTGATCATCATTGTATCGTATGGCCAGTGGCCCAACTACGGAGGACTGGTCGGTGGCCTCAGTACCAACCACCAGTGTAGGGATGCACCACCAGCATAGGGGTTGATTAGAAAGCAACTGTTTTGTACCTCCAGCATAGGGAGTTGATATAGAAAGCAACTGTTTTGTACTTCCAGCATAAGGGTTGATTTAGAAAGCAATTCTTTGTACTGTCCCTCCAGCTTAGGGATGGCGGATCTCGTCAAGTGTAAGTCTAACCATTCTTATTATTCTCACCACGCGGGGCTCAGCGCCTCACGATGTGACCTGCCATCCCTACGCTGGAGGTACAAACAGTTGCTTTCTGAAGCCATCCCCATGCTAAAGGTACAAGCAGTTGCTTTATAAATCAACTAACTATGCTGGAGATACAAACAGTTGCTTTCTAAATAAACACCCTACGCTGGAGGTACAAACAGTTGCATTCTTAAGTCACCCCTACACTGAAGATACAAACAGTTGCTATATTAATCAACTCCCTACGTTGGAGGTACAAACAGTTGCTTTCTAAATCAACCCCTGTGCTGATGGTACATCTCTACGCTGGAGGTACATCTCTACGCTGGAGGTACAACCCTACGCTGGTGGTACCGATGCCACTGACCCTTACTCTAATTACGTGGACAAGTTCGCAACAATATCATACCCACGTATCCGTATGCTGGCACATTTAAACATAAAGTCAAAAGTTATACTATAGTATATAAAAACATGAAACCAAGCACAAGAATAGCAAAGAAAAAGATGAAAGAAAAGCTACAAGAGTTAAAAAACATACAAATGAGGAAGTGAGTTATGCACATATGAGTTAGAGAAGCAGGCAGCAATGCAAGTTAAAAAGTGGAAAGCTATATTGCAGCCGTGATATATTACAATGAGGACGTGGGTATTGAAAAAGCATGACACATGGCAAAGGTAATTTTAAGAAGTACAGATGACCATAATTTTCCATGTGGATGGTAGTGACATAGTCAATCCACAAAATTCAGGGATGGTAGAAAGTTCTACAACGTAGTGTGATCTGCTGCAACATCCCCATTTGTAAGTTTAGTAAAAAAGACAAGTTCTATGTTCTTTAAATATTTAACTTGTTCAATACTAAGGGAAGGGCCAAATAAGATTACTTTTTGCTTCCGTTAATTAGATTATTCAGGATAAAGCTGTGAGAACCCTGGAATATGACAAAACCGAAACAGCTATGCATGCACAAAATTTTAAATATGTATACCAGACTTACTTAAATTCTCAGTTGCCAAATTGATGTTCTCCTTCTTTTATAATGGTAAATTACCTAATAACTTTGAATTTGATAACTATTTTGCTGAGATTGCATCAGACCACATATATCAAACAAGACTTGCTGCTTTGCAAAATTATAATTTACCCAGAATGGAAATGTCCTTGGGTCAGGTTTGTTTAAAGTATATTGGTCCCAAAATTTGGTCTATTATATTATGCTTGAAGATCTGAAACCTTTTTCCCTTATTCATTTTGAAAACAATATAAAAACGTTCTGCTATCTTGCAAGAATTCCTGCTGATTTATGTTTTACATGCCTGTTACTTTCTGTAAAATTGTGTTGATGCCTTTCTTTCCCTCCTATGTTTACCTCTACAGTTGGCAGTTGCTTACCCCACCCCTTGTACATAGGCATACTTCTCCCCCGCTGTTTTTGTGTTGTTATTATTTTGCTTGTTTTACCTGACGTTGATTTGATGCATTTTGTTACATTTTTACTACTTGTGAAATGTCTTCAATTAAGAATTGGTTTGTGCTAGAGACGGGGCTGGCTGAGAACTTGACCCTTGGAGGTAGTCTTTCACCAATCCTTTGTGGTTATTAAACTGTGGAACCTGAAACTTTTGATGTTTTTATATTCTCATCAACATGAAATCAATTTGCGATCTTTGATGTTATTGTTTTACCTCTTGCTGCATTTGTGTTATCTCATGATTTGATTCACAAAAATGCATGAATAAACCATACCATATTAAAACATAAGGTAATAAAATTTGTTAGTTTTAAAAATATCATTAACCAACATCAATAATCCATCGGAAGGCAGTAACTATTCACATTTTAATGGATAACTATTGCCTTGCAAATGTTTGCGCTTTCTGTAAGTTTTGTTATCTCCTTGGGCAGGATTATTTCGTACCCCTTTTAAGCTATCTTAACTACCACTTGGCCTATGATGAAACCTCAGCATTGTGACATATTTCACTTAACTTGAAACTTCTAAGGCCTTTAAAAAAATTCCATCCATACTAGAATCAACACACTAGCAACAAGACACAGCAGAGAAAAACTGAAAAGCATATTAACAAGAACTACACAAATTCAATAGTGTAAACAAATCGCAAGCTTGCCCTGGCTGTGGTCAGAGGGAATGCTACTAGCATATTAGCCTGTGTACAAGTTTGATCTTATTTTAGCTATTCCCAGTGTACGAGCCAGTATTACTACCTGCCATTGGCCTTTGTTTCAATGCATAGCTATTGCCTTCTGAGTGTTCATGTTTTCTGTAAGTTTTGTTGCAACTTTGTGCAATGTATTTTGCTCAATTATTAACTACCTTGACTACTACATAGCCTATGTTGAAGCTATAGTGTTGTGATATGTTCCACTTCACTGGAAAATCACAAGAAATATATTAGGCAAGTTGCTGCGTAAAGACCTAAAATATATGCAACATTCATTTGCACAACACAGATGATGTTTGGCAACAATGTGTGAAAAGTGTGAGATGTATAGATGAACAAGTGAGGCATACATAATGTACATAATTGGGAGAAGTGACAGTGGAGATTATAAAGCAGAAAGCCATGCGACAACCATAGCATCACAGAACAGAAGAGCCATGTAACAAAAACAAACTGCAGTTTTTGTCAACACAGACCTGTTAGTCCCTTGTGGCATGCTTTTAGGTTTCAGCTTGGTATAGGACATGACAGTCATGGAGACCTTTGCTTTAATCTACTACTTGAACAGCTCCCTTCAAGCAGGCATTGCAGCAACAGATACAGAAAATGGAATGACCTAGACACCTACATATCTCTACCAGTTGCAGTTAAGACCACTAGTGTCTATGGAAAGTCCACTGCTCTTTTTTTTAACAATCCTACGAAACAAACTTGTTTACAGTGGGATTAGCTGGTGACCCCAGAGAGCTACAGTAATTGCAACGGTGCTTATCTTTGGCAGTTGTCAGAAGGAATGCTGCTAGCAGTTTAACCAGTGTGCAAGCCTGACTTGAGATAGTCATGCTTTCCCCATGGATCATACCCAGCCTGCTTACCAGTGTGGCTGCCTGCCACTTGCCTTTCTTTCATTTTTCCAGGTAAAGCAAATATTGCATGCTGAATGCTCATTTTCTGTTAGTTTCCCTAACCTCCCTTGAATTGTTATTTTGTGTGACCAACTTGGAAATTATGCTTTGTTCGGGCAGTGTTTACTTGCCATCAGAGGCTAAAGCACTGCTGAAGCTATTCTTCCATTAGGCGAACCCCATTGGTTAAATTGGACATGTGACAAGGATGATACGCTTGGATTAGCATATGGTCTTTGCAAGTGACCTAAAAGTCTAAACCTGAACTCTCAGCTCTAACTCTAAACCTAAACGCAAAAGCTAAACCCAAAACTTTTTTCTAAAGTACTTAAAAAGCGCTCCCATCAAAGGTGTCATTTCTACTAGCAAAGCCAAAGCAATGATGGTGAGAGCCGAATCGATGACCACTTGTATAGCAGACATAGACATTAACCACTCGACTATGTTCGCCTGTACTGCTAGTGTCACAAACACAACATTATAAGTGGACAAAGCAGGATGCTTATCAAATGGCAAAATAGTCCTAGCAGAGCTTTAGCCGCTGGCAGCAAAATAGACACTCCCTTTGTTTCTAGTTGTGTGATAGATTACTTTAAGAAAAATTTTCAACTCAGTTTTTTGGAAAATAGCATACTGTATAACAGAAATACCTCATTACGTAGCAAACATTTAATCAAACATGTATGAAAAATTATGAAGAATGTCAAACTTGTGAGGCTTATTTTCTTTTATTTTGTTATTATAACACTTGGTTTAAGAGCCTGCAGCAGTGGTAGGCAATCATACTGCATTTCCAGATGGTCGGTTACCTTGTCATTTGGCCATAGAACAGTGATGGAGAAATAGTGGCTTGATGGCCATATTTGGCCCCTGAAACTTTGACGAAAACAGCCTGTGAAGCTAAAATCAATGCCTTTCCTAGATGCCAAACACTCAAGTGATGATAAGCCAATGCACTGATAGTAGCAGCTGGGCTGATGACATATCAATTGTCATGAAATGAGCCAGTGAGGACAGTAAGCACTAAGCATACCCTTCACTGCCATAGACCATCTTTGCTGCACACTGTCTTTTTTTTGCTGAAACATTTCAGTCATTTTTAGCAGAGTGATTTTGGTCAACTTGTCGCACAGTTGTATTAAAACTCACAATAAATATGTTTTTTAGTCTATTTTTTAAACATTCTGACCAAAATGACTTTTGTTTTTTGGTCATTTCAAAAATGTTTCAGTCTATGACCGAAAAAAACAGGGCAGCATATAAGGTTACAGGCCATTTGTTAATTGACTTTTGCTAATATTCATGAGTGAATCATTGAAGATATGGTTTCCTTTTTGTAATTGGCCACTGAATTTCCCAACTTTACTCTTGCTTGACATTTTTACACTGCTTCTTGTGTATGAGGAATATTTTCAGAACACTTTTGCCAAGTATTGATATTTGCTTTGTGAAAGGTTTCATGTTCAACAATAGCAAACATTAGATATTATAAAAAACAAAGTCAAGTAGGGTATTCAAGGAACCTTTCTACCATGCTGTACTTTCATAACTGTGTAAGGATTCTGACTGCATATATTAACATTTAAGCGACAAAGTACCAGAGGTGATTTTGAATTTAGTGTGTGACCTACCAGCAGCTGAGTGTGTGACCTACCAGCAGCTGAGTGTATGACCCACTAGCAGTCTAGCCATTGCAAGCCCAGATCTCTGAACCGATAACCAGACCATGCGATTGGATTACCTGCTAACATCCACTGTGCCATTCTCCTTATAAAAAACAGTACCACTTATTGAAAACAGTCAAACAAAAAGTAAATAAACAAACTAACAAAAAGTGATGTACATACAAATATTATAACACATAATGAACAAATACACAAGTCATGGTCAATAGCCTATGTGTCAAGTGGTTCTTAACCGGGGGGCACGCCTTCCTCCCCCAGGGGGGTATCAATAAATTTCCAGTGGTGTGTGAGCCCTTACACACCCTACAACATGGAAAATTTGATCATTAGATGTACCAATAAATATGTTTGTTTTTACAGCTTATTTAAAGTGAGGGGGGCTTGAAACAAAGGCAATTACTTAAGGGAGACATGGTAGAAAAAAGGTTAAGAACCCCACTAGTTGTATAGACAATACCTGCAATGAATTAGGGTAATATCTGCTACTATTCACCTACAATTTTTCTGTATTTACAGCTGCCTATAAGACATCGGCTACAGTCAAACTGAGCTTCATGCATATGCTTACCATTCGTCCCATTTCAGCCAGGACAATGGCAGTTTAAAGGCTTTGTTTTGGCATCCTGGTCAGTCAACCAAAAAGTCCCAGTTAGGCATTGAGTCAGCCAGCATAATCCTACACGAATAATTATCATGATTTGATTGGTCTGTTTAACCAACTTGCTGAAGAGTGTTGTGTGATCTTGTTTTTTCTTGTTTTGTTGTGTTAGATGCAAAGGTAATAGTCACGTAATTGTAGCAGGTAACTGGTCCAGTAGTGCATTGATTGTTAGTGCATTGGCTAGTTCAGTAATAGTAGGCTAGTAGGACTTAGGAGGAGGTGTTCTATAGGAACCCAAAATAGCTCCATACAAACCACATTTATCTGATATAAGGCTCGTAGTTCTGAAGCATCCTGGTTTTCAGTGTCAAAAATGTGGAATGGCTATTCATGCAAAGTGTGTAGAATTCATTGTTAAAAAAATTGACAAGTTTGCTGTGCAGGAAATATTATTTATCTTGAAACTGCAATGCGCATGTTGAGATGGCTGAATTAAGTTGCTGCTTGTACTTGATGTCATGGCCCTTAAACAAGTTTTAATCATTATTACATTATGATAAATTTTTTGCTGTTTTTGTTTACTACTTATTGAGCATGACTCTGAATTTAGATCCCAGATATTTAGAGTGTGTTGCTTTTAGTTGACAAAGTGTTTTCTTTTGGGTTGTACTATATTATGTCAAGTATTGTGCACATTGGGAATGCAGAGCATTGTATTTTATAACAGTGCATTTATGTAATTTACCATTTTGCAGGAATCTAGTGTTATCATCTGTTAGTACTCAACCATGGATGAATCTTCTGCAGAGGCTACTCCTTTGATTTCATCTTTGGATTTGTTTCTTCTTTCTGCTCTTGCTGGATTTATTGTTTATTGGTTCTTTTTCCGAAAAGATGAAAAACCCAGTGATGAAGAGTTCAAAAAGCTGTCAGTTGTGTAAGTTGGCTTGTAACTTGTTCATGTGATCATTGCTTTGTAAATGTTTCAGTTTTAAAATAACTAGAATACGCTATTCTTATTGCTTAAATTAGTGCACCAATACAATTAGTTTTTACAAAAGTGTTTCACCAACTAACAAAAACTATCATTTTTTTCATGCTCCTACTTACTGAGGTTATTCTTTCAGCATTAATGATACACTCAGTTGATGCTAGATTGTGCATATGTCACAAAGACATATCAAAATTGCTATTAAAACATTTTTGTTTCATGGACATTGACCTTACTGGCTTGATGTTGTCCATCCTTCCAGCATCCTTTCCACTTTGTCAAAACCAGGTTCTAGTATTTTGCACCACATTTGTTACCAGGTTTTGTTAACTTTTGCTTGATTTTGTAAATGACCAATTAGCAAAGTCATTTGCAGTTTTTTATCACGAAAGTTCATCCACTTTTCTCATATAATGAAATTTTGTTGGCCTATGATAAAAGTAAATGCATAACCTTCAGGCTACTAAAGCTTATGCTTTCTAAGCCATGTTTGCAGCCTTTCAACAAAACATTATGTTTAATAAATAATAAATCATTGCTAATCCCCAGACAAGGGTATCGTAATGGACACCTGTATTCTTTTTTATGGGGATAAAACCTGTGATTATTTGACACCAAAAATCATTGAAACAAGCCTTTGGACTCCACTACTAGTTTTTACTTAGACCAGTTGTTCCCAACTTGTATAAGCTCCTAACACACTATTAATAAAGTTAGTGACACACTCAAACAAATCCACCAGTCAACTGTCTACCAATAACTTAAAGCAGGGTTGTTGTAAAAAATCTGGCTCAAAAAAAACACCTGGGTTTTTTTCAAAAAGTCCACTTAAACCCTATCTTCTTCAGCTCAGTAAAATTGGTATATTTTAACCAATTTTCTGCTTTCTCTGCATCTAAACTGTTTCTGATTTTGGACCATACCAAATTATATGTTGAAAAATTCACTCTATAGATGGTAAACGAGTAGGGCATGTACATAAACTTGACGTGAAACTGCAGATTTTGTGTGGGAATGGTTTTTCCCTGTTTGCTGTGTGCATGCTTGCCAAGCCTTACTAGTAAGGAGTGAACTGACCAACAACACTTTGCCAAAACAAAGATGAGGTACATTTCTTTACCCTCAATTTTGAATGCCTAATAGGTATAAGAAGTTATTGTGTAATTCTGAAAATAGTGATATTGCATGATGGAATGAAAGTAATTCAGAATGGTGTCTTTTCCATTTTCCTTAAATAAAGAACAAAATCTTGTTCCTTTTCAAAAACCCAAAAAACAAACATTTTTAAAAGCAAAAAACCTAGGTGGGTTGGTGTTTATGAAAAAAAAAACAGTATTATCTCAACCCTGACTTAAACACACCTATCCCAGTAGTAGTAGTAGTACTTCCACATTATAAATCCGGTATTATCCCTGATATGGAGGTGGCCGGATTAAGCTAACCAGTATGACCTTCCAACTAATTTCAGTCCTTTTTCCACCTTATTCAATTCAAAGTGTTGTCTTGACTGAGACCAAGACATATTTTCCTGATTCCCTCTTCCACATGTTTTTCTTGGTTGTCCTTTTCCTTGTCATCCATGTACTTTGAAATCCAACAGACCAGCACCCTTTTCTCAGCACATCATTGTCATCCTTTCTCAAAACATGTCCATACCAACTTACCCCATTTGCTCTTGCCAACTTATCCACTGTATCTTGGAAACCCAACATACTCATCAGCTGCTTTTTTGCTGAGACACTTCAGCCATTTGCCTCATATCAGTATTAAAACTCACCGTAACAGTATTCACTAGCCTATATTTTTGTACGTCATGAATGACCCAAATGAATTGATTTTTGATGGTCATTAAAAAAACTTGGTCTCAGACTGAAAAATGAGCTTTACCCATGAGTTCCTTTGTGTTCTTCCTGTCAGTCAATTTGACTCTAGCCATTACTCTCACCATACTTCTCTCTCAGTTCTTGTCCTAAACAAACTGAATTTTGCATCTACAGATTTTGCAAATTTGTTATGTCACTGCACACAATCCTTGCAACATCTTGCAGAGTCATTTAGAAGTACATCGATTGGGTTTAAACAGGTTTTTCTAAAATGTTGGTAGTAATGATAGATGTAATCTTATGATACCTTGCAATCTCAAAGCAACACACCAGGGAGTTGCAGTGCCCCATTTGGGAACCTCTAACTTGACCAAACACTGGCGAACCAGAACAGCACATTAAGCTATCATATCTGGCTTGCTGAACTTGCCTAATTTATATAAGTAAAGTCCATTTGCTTTTATTAATTCATCAACCCATTTCATGTGCTCCCAACATGGCTTGTTATCAAATATTAGAATCCAACAATACTCACTTTGCAAAATGTTTGCTCACCACTGAGTTAGATTATCACACAGAGAAATGTGTTATGTTACTGCCATCTCTGAAAAATAAAGCTGATGGTTAGTCTTTTGTCTATGAAGAAACAAAACCTTGTTTGGTTGTACATGATTATGTCAAAGCCTGCATTTTCAACACATTGCTTTCAAGTATATAATTAAACATTGCAATGGTAATGAGTTGAGTTTTCAAAAAATGCATTTTTTCCGCAGTGAGCATTTTAATTGAACTTTTGCTTCACAAACTAGTGCTGTAGTAACAATGCCAGGTTGGTAACACAATCCATTAGCATAAAATTTGTCGGATGAGATAAAACTGTATTCTCTCAAATCAAGTGAACTTTTGTTACCTGGTTCTTCACATTAAAAATACTTCAGGAAACCTATTTGGGCAATATGTTTACTTTCTGTAACATCAGTATTGACTGATTTGTTGCAGCAAAAAAATTCCTTTTGATAAATTTGTTCAAGTAACTGTTTTATTTTGTTATCAGTAGTGTTGTTTTGTCTGAGACAAGCAAACCTGACAGGATCAGCAAAGTTTTATAGCTGTGTAGTGTGTACTTGACCAACTTCCACTGTTTTGCAAAATAACACGTCCGAAAAAGTTTGACATGGTTTCACAACCCCTTTTCTGCGAAATTTTATAGAACATAATTTAAGTTAAGGAACTATGGTGAATGGATTTTAAACAACGTTTTACATAGCAATGCCTGTCAGTTTACACTTTCAAGCATGTATTCCAGTAATGCTGCAAATTTTGCTGGTCTTATTAAGAGTTCATATTTAAACCTTGCTTAATTGGATGAAAGTAGGATGATTTTAAGAAATGTTAATCAAACCTATTTTTAGTGAAAAAAGTTTATGGAAATATCCTTTGTAAGCATTTAACCAGCCACATATTCAGACTGTTAATTTAAAACATTGGCAATTGAGGTATTCTTGAAGTTCTTCAGTTTTATATGCAGTAGAAATTTGGGTTTGTTGAAATAGTATTATTCTGTATAATTTTTTGTTCTACAGGCAGCCTTCATTTGAAAAACAAACTTCTATGGAAGATGGATTTATCACACGCATGAGGAATAAGGTTAGAACTGCTCTTTTGCTGTCAGTGCATGCACAAACCTGTTAGTTAAAAATAAATCAGAATTTTAAATATGTGCTTCATTCAGATGTTGTTTCATCAGTGGCAAAGTTAGGCTTAAAAATGTGGTTTAGCAATGAAAGGATTTCTGAAGACAAACACAAATTTAGCAATTAAAATTTTTCACCATGATTCATTCACTGGTTTTCAGGGTCGAAATATTGCTATATTGTATGGCTCACAAACAGGCACTGCTGAAGAATTTGCAGGTCGCTTGGCTAAAGATGCACAAAGATATGGGATGAAAGCACTGGTGTTGGATCCTGAAGGTAGTAATGACATACTGTACTTATGTTTAAGATTATGACAGGGACGCACTGCATGACCAAAAAGTTGGGAGTGTGTGAACGTTTTTTTGCATGATATACTTTATGCATATGAATGTTATATGGCAAAGCTTATATGCTGTGCTGCTAAAAATTTCTGTGCACTCCTGACATTCACAGAAAATTTTGCACCCCTGTGTTACAATTCAAACTCTCATGCCATTAGCTTGTAATTACATGTGATGGGTAGTGTACCAAATGGTTGAGTTAACTGGTACAGTACAACCATGTTGACATGCTTATGTCCTGTACCTTTGTAGCTGCAGAGTTATTTTTTGAAACCAGAGGTTATTATAACCAGATTACAGTTAATACAGCTTGAAGGCTGTAAAAATCTGCTGCTTGAAAAAAAGTGCACTCAGTAATGCACTTAGCAAAAACCAGCGCAACTGCCTGCTGTGTCAACTGCCAAGAAGCTTCATGCATTTTGTCTTGTGATCAAAAATATTATGTGCAGAACTAAGCTTTTACTTGCATGTCAACTGCAAATAAATACAAATTAAAGCAAAGAAGCACTGCATCAAACTTCACCAATATTATGTAATGGTACCAAAAAGTTGAACAGCATGTAATTTGTTGCCATTTTATGAAATCACTACAATTTGTTGTGATTCTCATGTGTTCACCCCTGCCATCGATTGCTGCATTCCCATTCACCCCTATGTGAATGCATGTCCCATGTGACAATAATAACCCAACTACTGTACATACACTTTTATTGTTGGGTTGTTTTTTTTACAAAATCTACTTGAAACTAAGTAACTAATTTAAAGAGAGCCAAATTTGCACCAACTGTAAAGAAATGGGAAGCTATGAAAGCAACAAATGTAGTCATCCGATGTATTTTAGTGAGTGATGACAGAGAACCTGAAAACTACAGGCTCAGTGAGAATTAAATATGAAACCTTTGCTACTCCACACATAATAAAAAAAATCACAAATGGTAGAAAACTTTGAATATTTTCATTATGAAACCTTATACTAATCACTGCACTGCTCCCAAATTTTGGTGATCAACTTTTCAAACTACAGATGAATTAATTCTTCTGATGCAACCCTCAGCAACGAGTCAATGCATTTTATTGCATTTCAGTTTTCAACTTGACCATGGGTGTCTGAAGGATTTTTCCCAGAGGGGCCAACCGTGGTGAAATTTCATTTTACCAACTCACAACTAACCAAAAAATATTTTTCTACTAAAAAGATGAATGAAATTTCAAAGACCAAGGGGGTCAAAGATGCCCTGACAACGTCCATGAGATTGACAAAATACGAAAATCCTTTCGCTGACATGTACTGTATGTGGTAGTCATGAGCACCAGTTTTGGTAGTCATGAGGACTAGTTGTTGCAAGGCTTTTAATGCAATTTCCTTAAACTATAGGGTTTCAAACCAACCAACCCAAAAATCCTCATAATAGAGCAGCCATTCCCAACCAGGGATTCATAGACTTCTGGGGTTCCGAAACAAGATTTTTGGGAGACCAAAATGTAGATTATGAGTGTGAGTTTGTATGTTCTTGGATGTACTTCTTTTACAATAGAACCAAACTTATGAAAACGTGCAAGGCACATTACTCCAAATAACATTATCCAGCCTAATCATTCCAGTTAACATTACTAATTTACCAATTAAAATTGCTATATGCAGGCATTGCTATTTCTGCTCCATGTTGCAGCTGCCACCGTGAAGATGGCCAGTGATGCAATTGTAAGAGTATTGTGATGTTTGAAGGTTTATGGCACAATTAAGGCAAGATTTTTGTTTGATACTATATAACTCAAAATTTGTGGTGTTCAACCATGCAAAATTACCAAAAATTTAGTACAGAGTCTGTATTCTAATACCTTAATACCTCTCACAACAACATATTTGTGCGAATCTGGATTTTCCTCTCGACTTCATTTGATGACAAGTATCAGAACCGTTTGAACCCCTTGAACGATTTGTGTATGACTCTGAGTAATTGTGTGCCAGCAGGGCCTCCCAGAAAATTTTTATCATGGGGAATGACTGATGCTTGGCCCATTAGCTTCTCAGGCCCACATCGAAACTTGTATAGCTTGTTTTTAAATTGATCCGAATCAGCTGTCATTCTAAGATCTGCACATAGATTAACTGTTATACTGGCAACTGTCTTACACTAGCAATTTTGGGTTTGATTACAGAAAAACTGGGAGTGCTTACTTTCATCCTCCCAGGCCCAGGTACAATGTACCTTTTGTACCCCCCTCATAGGCCCTGTGTGCCAGAGTATGAGTCCAAAGGAACAACAAAAAAGTAATTTGGTTTGTTTCTTATGAGCAGTAGGGTATGTAAGGACAGTACAACTTAGTGTTTACAGTTGTGTTATCAGTAGCCTATGCATTACTAGTAGTAATTTTGGTGATGAAGATACTGCAAAAGCGGGCTGTTTTGTGAATTCTACGCTTTTTTAAAACGAGGGGTGCGAACGTCTTTTTTATTTATGAAAGAGGTGCCAGCGTAAAAAAAGGCTGGGAACCTATGTAATATAGATACGTTTTGAAAAACGTTCTGATACAATTTTGCTGAAGGAAAGTTATTCTCCCCTTCCTTTAAAAATATGTTTTTTAAACTGCAAAGCTAATAAAACTGGCTTGTGCTGATGGATTTCATCTGTAGCTTTACATTTATTTTCATCAAACAAAATGTTTTTGTACGTATTTCTTAGACCTTTTATAGGTATTACCTGAGATATAAATGTGTATTAGATGTTGGAATCAATACCAAAGTGGCAAAAAACAAATCACAAATAGGCTACTCCTGTACTTCTACTGGTAAGGTTACTTTGACCAGTGTTCATGTGTCTGATTTTCACACAAGATTGAAAACGAAACTTTCTAAAGTACATGCGATTATATTCTACCAAGTAACTTTCACACAGAAGTACACGACATTCATAAGTTCATGCAGAGCTCAGCAGAGGTTCTGTCACTTGAGTGAATAAGACATGGCATCTCTGTAAAATCTATCCATATTGTATCATAGAACAGTGGTTCTTCACATTTTCATACTGCGCCTCACTTAAGTAATTTCCTTTGTTTCAAGCCCCCCTGACTTTGAATAAGCTGTAAAAACAAATGTATTTCTTGGTAAACTTATTGATCAAATTTACCATGTTGTAGGACATGTAAGGGGTTTTACCCCCTGGAAAAAATTTACTGACACCCCCGGTTAACAACCACTATCATAGACGTAGTTAACTTGCATCATAGTACGGTTGCTGACTACTTTAGATGTGAAGTTACAACACTTGAAGTTTGCCATTTTATGATTGCTTTTTCATGATTGCATATTCATGATTGCTGATATGTGCTGGGTGAAAAAACAAGAAGCTGAGGATGCAAAAACTTAGTAACAGAAAATTCATTCATCCCTGTTCTTTCATTCACCTGGTTAAGAAACACTGATGTAAATTGTCAGAATGAGAGAATTTAATATTTGGTTGTTTTTTTTTCAGAAATTGATGCTGATGATCTAGCGCAGTTGCCAGAAATTGAGAATTCCATGGCTATATTTTGTATGGCCACATATGGTGAGGGGGATCCTCCTGATAATGCACAGGACTTTTTCGACTGGCTGAAAAGTGGTGAAACTACTGTCAGTGGACTTAGATACGCAGTAAGCATTTAATTAGTTAATTACTTTTCTGCTTGGATAGCTTATTTTTACTTTTTCTATGCGATTAGTCACATAAGTGCAAATTTTTTGATGGGAATAGCTGATACCTAAAATTTTAGCCCTGGAAATTGTTCGGTCTGGCCTTGATCCTTTTTTGACGTGGGGCCAGCAGAGCTATCAAAGGTTGAAGAAAACCGTGAGATATTTCGAATCTTCCTGGGGCTGCTGTCCTCACAACCTGCTACAGAGAAGCTGGTGTGAAAATGAATGAATGAAAATTGTTTTGCAGGCCTCCATTGCTATCCTATGGAGCAGTGGGTCTTTAGAAACAGTAAAATCAAATGCATTTGCTGTTCAGGTCTTTGGCTTGGGCAACAAAACCTACGAACACTATAACCTCATCGGACAGTACGTTGACAAGAGGCTGGCGGAGCTTGGTGGTGAAAGAGTTTATGTTCTGGGACTTGGAGATGATGATATAAAGTTGGTATTTAAGTTCACGTGCTACTTGTCACTGTTGCATGTAGATATGTTGTGTGGCTGCGAGTAACTGATCGGAATATATTGGCCACATCGTTTAGTTTTGACAATCAGTTATTTATAGGAAGTGCTGTTTGACACAAATCTGTTGAAAACCACCTAGTGTTAAGCGAAAACCGTATGTTGTGGCACAACTCGTAGGAAACTTAGTTGTCCTCTGCACATGAACACATCCTTTCCGTGGTCACTTCCTACCGTCTGAAAGCACGGCACTTTATTTTTTACTTTAGCGAAGAGGTTTGCTCGATGGCGCGTGATGAATTTCCAAGCGTATCATTCCAGCGCTTCACGCTGACTTGAGATGTGCGATGTTATTTATTATCGTACATCGACATCACGCCGATCAAATCGGGAGTTCGTCAGTTATGTGGAGGAGCGCGTTGTTTCTTTCTGAAGCTGTCGGTTCGCGTCTTTTCATAAGCGTGTCGATGTGCGCGCTTCGAAAAAAAGACTTTTTTACCTGGCCTATTCAGTATCGAAGAAGATTTCGTGACGTGGAAGGAAGGCCTGTGGCCTGCGGTATGCGAAAGGTTCGGAATCGTAGCGTCGGCCACCGAGAGCTCCTTCCGCTCGTACACTTACGTAAAGCATGAACCGAACGAGATCGACTCGAACACCGTGTACCGGGGAGAAGTTGCACGGTTGCATTCCTACCAAAACCAAAGACCGTAAGTTCAGAAAAACCCTTCGCTTGATCTGTACAGTGGCATCCTCTGTCTAGTCGTACATCCTTCGTAAAGAAAATGTCTACATTTTTATATTCACAAATCAAGTCCTAAATTGGCACGAATTTTTAAGGTAAACAAAAAGCTTTGTTATTCGTCTAAAAACCCAAGCTTACTACAGAAGAACTGATTGTGGGGCATTTCAAACATCCTTCCTGCCTGCCTTTTTAATCCTGTCATTTTCTGGCTTCATTAGAAATAAACCCGTTGTCTGAAGCACATGTGGCACTTTCTTTGTCAAAGCCAGATAGCTTGTTCACCTTCACAATATAAAATGCAGAGTTGTCTTACGATGCGTTTCTTTGAAGGTTCCAGCATAGAAATCTTATACTGTGGACCTGTTTTTTTCGCTGAGACGTTTCGGTCATTTTTTGCTGAGGCATTTTGGTCTCTGAAACATTTCGGTCGTTTGTCTCAGAGTTGTGTTTAAACTTACCGTAGCAGTGCTCATTAGCCTATATTTTCAGACATTCTGACCGAAATGCCAAAATTTGTTCGGTCATTTCAAAAACATTTCGGTCTATGGCCGACAAAAAATAGCTGTGAACAAAGTCGCCTCTTGCGCGTCAGACCAACTGTTTGTTACCCATGCAATCAATGCATCTCTTATTTTTGCATCAAACACTGCATCATCATTTGTGAGGTGATTGTGAATCTCGAATTTCTTTGAAAATATACAGTAGTTTGACACGAAACAGCAACTAAGATTAAGGTGAGCTTCTGAAGGTATACTTGACGTAGTTTTAGAATATTTTCTATGTTTGGTTTCGTCGCCAACTACAGCAACGACAACTTTACCATCTGCATAAAACGTTACGTTTATCTATGCAGTGTATGTAAGCTACGGTTGGTGCATCACAGATTATATACTTTTTTGAAACATTTTATTTGTTTGAAAAGAAAGTTGTTGTACGTAGCGAGCTCGTGGTGCGAGCGAAGCATTTTTAACACCAAGACGCACAATGCACATTCTTTATTGACATTCAAATGTCGACAGGCCTTACGATGCGAAGAACCCGTACCTGGCTCCAGTCAGAGTGAACAGGGAGCTGCACAAAGGTGGTGGCCGATCGTGCTTGCACATTGAATTCGATATCTCCGGTGCAAAGATAAGGTACGTCGAGACGTACAAGCATTGTGACGTGATAAAGCAACCCGCCACTCAGCGGTTCGAGCGAAACAG
>JGI24022J15233_10002293_pt1 | contig 17706 bp, 13 predicted proteins | sample Ectturendosymbi2_FD_15233 | JGI IMG/M metagenome (IMG submission 15233) | reverse complement strand
ACTTTCTAGCATTTCTGGTTCAAAAGTTATGGCCAAACTTCCGGATTTTAATTAGGGAGATCCCCTGAAATTACTCAGCCACGTCCTCAACGATTTGGGGCCTTTTGGCCCCTACTTGGGCACCAGAAACGCTAGGAGGTCGATCTAGGCCTCTAAAGCTTCATATTCAAGCCTAGAATACAACCAAACTTTGAGCCAAAATTTTGGCCCTTTGTGGAAGTGATGACGTCATAATGAAGCAACCAAAAAAGAGCCAAAACTGCCCTTTTTCTTACCCCACCCACCGAAAACCCCGAACCCGAATCCAAAATTCTTTTTTCAGTGCAAACTAGAAGACTTCATGAGTCTTTCAAGGGCTCGTATAGCTGGCTAGCATCTTTTAGTGGGGAGTTATCGCCGGTTATAGCGAGCTACTGTAGCCGCCAGTGGGAGACTCAATGCATTTTCTGAATTTGGGAGTAAAATGGAGTTTTTGAGCCATAACTTTGGTTCCAGACATGCTAGAAGGTCAAGTAAGGGTTCTATTGACGCGGGAGATCATCTAGTTTTTAAAACAAGTTTGAGCCAAAATTTTGGCTTATTGGATTGGCGTCCAGGGCTCGTCAAAGTTGGTCAAAAAATCCAAAACACCCCAATTTGCGAGGCTCTCCCAGGCGAGCCCCCAACCCAAATCAAAAAAATTTTCTTTCATAAGAACCAAGAAGACTTGCCGCATCCTTGGAGGGTTTGAAAAACTCTCTATCTATAGCGGCTGGCGAGTTATAATCAAAAAACCTCGCGCCAATTTATTGGCGCGCGCGGTCGTTAAAGGGTTTTAAGATCCCTCCAAAGGAACGAAGCTACAAAGAAGATTTTCTGAAGTACAAAAAACGACATCAACCTTCCCACTGTATATTTTTAATGGATGTTTCAATGCAAATTACGATGTCGTTTTTTGTTGTTTCATTATTTTGATTGCAATCTGTAATTTGTTATTTTTTAAAAAAGGGGTAATTGAAATCCATCAGGTTCTTCTTGTGGGAAACGATATTAAAAAGGTTAAGAAACACTGGGCTAGAGCAAGTAAAACACCGTATTATACTTATAGTCAAGGTTGCCAGATTGTGCTTGGGCTATTTCAAAGGTTTTGCTTATTTTGCAGAGCAATATCTGAGAAAATGTAATTGTGCTTATTTCTTAAGAAAAGTACTTGCGTTTTAGTTGTACCCTTACTTTTATTGTGATTTAGATTGCAACGCCTCGTTATTTTTTTAATCTCAAACACTTATTTTCAAAACTGAACTAGCCAACCCACGTTGAAAATGACTGCAAAAATATAGGCTATAACAAGGATTCCATAAAGTGAGTGATTTGATTACTGATTTGAGAATGTTATAGCTTGAGGATCGCCTGAGGCACCACTTTCTTTACTATAAAGTTTCAGTACTTATTATCACTTATTTGAATAATAGCTAAAGATGCCTGCTCATTTAGTAGGCAACATATTCTGCTAACATATTCTGCTTCAAGTGTCTGATTGTTTTCTGTGAAAAGTTTTCTTTCAATAGATCTTGTTGTATCGACTTAATTATATTCCCTGACTTCATTACGACATCATCACAAACCATTATTCATGTGCAACCTGTTGCGTGAGTTATAGGCATTTGCACTACACGTTGTAACTGATTGGTTACAATTAGTGTACGTCAGAAGTTCCCAAATGGCGTGTGGCGACGCCATGGTGCGCAATTTTGAGATTGCAAAGGCGTCGTAGGTTTACATTCAGGTACACTACCAAGATCTTGGGGTTTTTTGAAAACCTGCTGATACCCAATTGTTGCACGCGTCAATGAGTGTGCAAGTGGTTAAAAGCAGAACCGTCTCCAGAAACTCTTCGATAGGGGGTTTTTATGTTTGTGCAGGGGCTTGCTTCATAATTCAATTTGGGCGGGGGCTTGGTACTTTGTCTGGGGGGCTAAGCCCATCAAAGCCCCCCGTGGCGACGGGACTGGTTATTTAAAACATTGTGGGTAGTGACGTAAAAATAGCGAAACTGATTTCAACAACGAGGCAACAGTAACTTCACGCGTAAAATTCAGTTTTGTTTTACGACAGGGGGGATTAATAACAATCTGATAATATTTTCAATGCAGTGTGTCGTTTGATCTTATGCATAGGACTAGTGCGTCGGGAGTTCATTCAAGTTGGTAACCACAGCTATAACGAAAAAGCAGGGTTGTAGTGTGGCGGGAAAGCAGGGGAACGGCGTTCCCAAATTTTGTTCATAGTAACCTTACTTTTGAAGTTGTGATTTTTCACTCAGATTTCCTATGTGCTTATCCAGACGTCACAAAAATAAATAAATGACAAGCTATCTCCTGTACAGGAGCCTAGCATAAACGGCTAGTTCTTTCTTAGGTTCCCCCACTTCCTTTTTTAGCCCTACACCCATGGGTAAAAGTGATAATTATCATTGATGAAAGTTGTGATTGACATATTTTTTTCCAAATATGCTTATTTTTCGGTCCATGAAGAGGGTGACCCTGATTATAGTGTTCGTTATAAAGATGTAGAGTACGCTTGCTACCCATTTGAAGACAATATACTTCTACTGTAGTTGCAGCAGATAACAACACTTTGTCTATTCTAAATATTAGCCAGTCCATTCATGCCTTCACTTCTTTATAATTGCTCCAACGCTGGCGTTTGTACTTTGCAAAGCTTTTTAACTGCGTTTCTTTCACAATTTTAATTTACGTCATGATAACATTTTCTTCGTCACGTGTAACGTAATATGCTATACTTGGGCCGTTTACCTTCACGGTATTTTGATTAGTTTTGCTCAACCGTTGAAGAATTTGTGCTACAGAAGAAGCTGAATTTCCATCCAAAGTGCTACTGCTGCTGGTCAACAGTTTAAGAGTTGTGACAGTAGATTTGACCGACACGGTAGTAGCATTGTGAACACTGACCTAAAAGACAAAACCGTAATCAAGGTATGGAGCAGGGGTGCACATTCTGCAGCGGCAAGGCCGCAGCTGGTCTTGATATAAATTTCTGCGGCCGTGCGCATGTATTAAAATATAAATTACACGGGACCGTGGGGCAATAAAAACTCTCTGTCTACTGTACGCGGATACTTAGTAGAAAGACGGCCAAACAGATGTATGGATTTGTGCTTGAATGAATAGATTAAAATGTTTCACATACTTTTATACTTCTACAGTGGGCACGAGTACATGGGATATTTTCGGACAAATCCTATTCTTAAACGTAAGTCACACAAATAACTTGAACTAACTTGCAGCCGTAACTCATAAAAATTAACGGAATGGCCGGCACTAGCCAAAAAGTTGTGCACCCCTGGTATAGAATTTATTTAACCTATATATTGGGACATTGCTGTATACGCTAAGTCCATGGTTTAGGAAGGTGTATTATTATGGAAACTTGATTCAGAGCTCGCCCACACAACTGCGGGGATACGGTTGAACACGATTTCTCAACTTTTTCAAGCATGTGGCCAATTTATAAACAAACAGAGGGTCCGTGGCCCGCCGACTGTACTATTTCTCCGAACCGACAACTGTTGCACATGCACAGAGCAGAAATAAAAACAACTAAAAACAGTATTTAACAACACAATATGTGCTACAATCAATGTGAAGGCGGAGCTTGTTTGTTGTTAGAAAGCATAAGATATTCGAGGCGCAATAAACGATAATGCACAGATTAAGTCATCTTCCACATTTACACCTCTAGATTTCGTTTTCATGACAACAAAAGCTGCCAGTCTACCTCAAAATTCCCTCAGCAACATTATTTCAAGCACAACGTGGCAGACTACGTGAAAACCTCTGGTAGACTACGTAAAAACTTCCAAGTTGCTGCAATTTTTAACACATAGTTCAAGAGCTATATACTATGCAGTGCTATTTATCCGTTTTTATTCGATTGTAAACCGCAGTTGCGAAGTTTTATTTCGTCATTTCATGCGTCTTATAATCAAGAGCGGCTTATATTTTTTTCTTTACCTGATCGAAAGGTATAGATGACGTTCAGTCTTTCCTTGCTACGTTTTGTCCATCAAACTCTCTTTTCACATTCTATTCTGTTCATATGCATAACCGTCACAGGAGGGATTATGATGATGAAGGCAGTTGTAGTGATGTGAACATTACTACCAGGGTTGCCCAAACACGAAACGTGCTAGTGTGCGAAAGTATCCCAGAGGCTTGGGTAATCTATGTTCAAGTGCGGCTTATAATCGAGGACGGCTAACAATCGAATATACACGGTATGTATTGATGAAGCCGCACCGCTTGAGATGCTTGGGCATCACTCTCAAATAGTGTGCAAGCTTTCATGAAGGCCGGAATCATCACTGAACAGCTAAGTGACAACAAGGAGACTGACTCGGATAATGACAAGAGGGATCTGGGCATGCATGATGTCGAAATCGTGCAACTGGTACGAAAGACACTGAAGATGAAGAATTTAATGGATTTGTGGAAGATTAATTCACCTTAAATCCGGTGAGCATTATTTATGAAAATAAACCACTCAGTGATCGTTCACTGATATTGTGGCTTATCATCCCGACCCGGTGCGCCTTACAGTCCGCAAAATGTGGTACGTTTTCGACTCTGAGTTCATCTTGCAAAATGTACTCAACTTCAAGAATACCAGACCGTGTTCGGTCTAAATTTTCCATGGCCCACAGGTCGATAAACCTATCGTAAAACATACCTTCAGAGGATTAATTACCTGATTAATGACGTTTTGAATGGATTCTCCGCATGTTATAGTGTGCAAATTGTAGAAGTATCCAGTCAATAGGTCTGTAGTATTTTGTACGCAGTCTATCGACGCTTGAGGATTACCTGAGTCAGCAATTTCTTTATTAAAGCTACCTTGTTTATCAAATGTTCATACGTATTACATTCAGATCAACTAATAGCTAGAAAAGAAAAAGGTAAATATTTAAAACAGCATTCTAATAATTCAAACCTGAAACCAGAAATTTCTATGCCTAGCAGCCTATCCAAAAATAATTACCATTTTTGCATTTTTCAACTGATTGTGTCGTCAAACCGACCTCCGTCTTTTCGAAATGGTATGTAGTGTTGCGCGTGGAAACGAACATAGACACTGGTAGACAGAAAACTGCTGAAAGAAATAGGAAATGCGTTCATGCTACAAAAGCACCACTGACTAAAGGTGCATGTAACCAACCAAGCGTTACGGATCAATTTGCAAGGAAGTGCATGACTAAATAACTACGTTTCATTGTGCTTACAGTAATACTTATTAGTTTACTCTACAAAATTCCTGAGGTGTTTCAAAGTGTGAGATGTCTTCAGATCCACGGCTAATATAGCCAGGTAGCAACATGCTATCTGGTGCTAGAAAGCACTATGTTATGAGCGCTTCGCTTACTTGCAGAGGTTGGTACTGTTACAATAGTGCCAGAAGTTGTGTGCCTGATTGACTTTGAATTGACTAGAAGCGTTGCACTGGTTGCAGATGTTGCCGTGATTGATGAAGATGCTGTAGGATCATTTGAACTTGTGGCATTCTGCAGGTTGGTGGGAGACGTTGATGCATTTGATCCTGTTGGAAGTTTGGGGCATGCGTTGCAACAGCGATAGTTCACGAAATTATTTTATGTGATTTCATCAACGCATATCACGCTCGGAAGATCATTGTTTTAATAGCGTTGACATTAAATTAAAATAAGAGAGCTGAACGGGTGGGCAAAAAGAATAGAACTACAGTAAATTGAAGTTACTCGGCGTTTTGTAACAAAATATTAACATTCGCGTTGGATTTTGATTACGCTTTATCTGGGTTCTTTTATTGTAGAATTGTTTTTGTCTTGTACAGTGCATTCACGTTTTTGTCTAATTTGAAAAAATTCTCATAATAACAACCTAATTCTTAGTACGGACAACCGCAGAAGAACTCCGAAGTCAGGAACATCACAACACATTTTGGGTCTTGTTTTTCCACATTGTTGAATGAAGTTCCATACTCAAAACAGCAGAAGAGCAGCAGCCTATTAGCAAAGGGGCGAATCCCTTTAATTTCCCATGCTTCCTCTTATTTTCAATTGCATCTTTAGAAGAGATTGTTGCTCAACGTTTTTCCCAGCCGACCCATCCTCAAAAATTTTTTTGAAATTTCCAAGACAACCAGAATCATTTTTAGCGGCCCTCGCCTCAAGACAACCTATATTTTTATTTCTCGTTTTTGTGTCTTCTTCTTCATCGTTTAAGCCAGTTATTGGAATCCACCTTTTGGCCGCACTAGATCTAGGCACCGGTGTTGATCAGCCATTCAATTGTCTTGTCATCCAAAATGTTCAGGCCATGCACTGCACAGAGACGTCGTCTGATTGGACAGATATGGCACGGGCCGCTAATGGGCCTTTTTAGGGGACCTCTGAGGTTGAACGAAGGGACGCTAACGATATCTTTAGCGGTTAGATTTCACCGGGCGGCTACCACCCGCTGATGATGAAAAATTTTTCAATAAAAAATTGAGTTAGGAGAACAACGGCGTGAAAAGTGTGAAATGAGTGAAGCCACCTGGATTTTGTGGAGACTAGTTAGTTGAAAATGAATAGGTGGTATTTTACAGCATATGTACGAAGTCAGCATCTCTATATAATAGTTAAATTGTTTGTGTTTGATATTTGTAAGTAAATCGTATACTTGTTTCGCGGGCCATGGGCGCTCAGCATGTGTGAAAACGAAGCATTGCTGCCAACAGAGCACAATTTTTGGAACTGCTGCCGTACCCGCAACACATGGCATTTTCTTTGAGGTGTAGACAGGGTAGCGGGGTGCAAAAGGGAAGAGAAATAGTGCGACGTCTCCAGGCTTTCAAGGCAGGGAACATCCAAAGAGCAAAATTGCAAAGAATACATTTTATTAAAATTCTGTAACTAGATGCGTCTTCGCATTGCAAAAGAATGATGCCATGAGAAACAGCAAGAAATAGTGGACCCACAGCGCAACACGAAATAAATGCAATGAGGGTCGCGATTGTGAATCGATTAAAAACTAAAATTGTAGAACGCAGTTCGCCTTCAAGACCTCAGAGATTGATTTTCATTTATCCTGTATTGAATTCAGTTGCCATTTGGCATGAAGAAGAAAGAGAAGAATTAGGAAAGGACTGCTTGGAATTTGCAAATTATTGCGACAATGATGTGAGTTGTATAATGACATCTTGAATTTTTTATGCTAATTTGAGTTAGAAAAAATGCAACTCCCCTACTCCTGAGCATGCTCTTGAGTGTTTAGTGCAGTTTGGAAGGGATGTCTTTCCATCATTATGTAGGCCAGGCCACAACCAGCTGAAATTTTCGGTGGGGGCAAAATCATTGCAACTTGTGATTGTACCTAATAACTAAAAATTTGTTAGTGCTTTCAAAATGTTTTTGAAAATTTTGGAGGGGGGAAATTGCCAAGTTGATCCACCCCTGGTTGCGGAACGGTGTGCCTTCACACACCGCTCTAGTTTTTTTACTTGGCTGATGCACCAAAATCTATGGCGTGGGAGTGTTTGATGCTTATCAGCGGGGCTTCAGAACGAGAATTTGAATTCAGAATGTAGTCAGTTTTATGAATTTACGCGCGAAGTCAGTTACTAACGTCAGCAAAACAAAAACCTGCAAGCAGAATTAATTCAAAAGTGCATTTACGCCCAGTCTTATACCTGCATGAGTTTGCATCGGCAATGGGTGGGAAGTTTGTAGTGTTGATGTGGTTGTTGTGATTGGATCGACAGAAAACGAATAGTCTGCGCGAAAAGAGTTAAGTAGGCTAAAGAACATCAACGTAACATCCAGTCACTTGATTAAAAACTGTTAGATGTTGCATTGATGTTTCTTATACGATTTTTGCAAACCTTTCCGAGGCCAAAAGTGTTGCTCGTTAGTCCTAAGATGGTTCATGCACCATCCGTGTTAGCGAAAAAATTGAGAAGATTAAAATTTCTGTAAAAAGCATCGGCTGTTATTATTAGATAGCGACTGTTTTCGATACACAGAGACTTCTGTTACAAATCTGAAAATTTATCTAAAAAAGACAAAGTAATTACTGTCAACATTACAGCACCAAACTGTCTGTGATGATAGCTTATAATTTTTCATTAATTTTGACCAACAAAAAATTTAAATTTTAAATATCACCAATAAAACTCCAAGACACAAAACGTTGTTTTGCCGAAGGTTGCTCATCCACTTCGAAATTAATACAACAACAGCACTAGTGCAGTTTACTTGATAAACAATTATACTTTGATCTGTTTTGTCATACAATACCACTGCGCATCACTTTTCGTGAACTTACTACACAGTGGTATGGAACAAAATTCCCAACGTGAATTAGGATCGACAGTGTAACACCAAGGTTGAGCTTCACCGTCGGGGTTCCGGCAATAATTGCTTTCTAATCCACATGCTGTATTGCTTGCTTGAGTTCTGCAAGGACACAAATATTGCATTTTCTTAATGTCTTGCAATTTGCGCTGCAAACTGCTGCAAACAGAACATGCACACAATGATTCCATCTTATGGGGTTTTTAAACGCTAGGCGTAAAAAATCTGATTTTGCTGCACTCACCATAAAGTAGTAAGCTATAAATGGGAAGTATGTTATGCCTAAAATGGCAAGATATTTTATGAATTGTGCAATTACTCGCTAATACATGTACGGAAACAGATTCAAAATTGGTGAAAACATTATGCTTTCAGTAGCTTTTTCAGAACCTTTAGGAAAAACTAAAAAACACAATGATTTTGTAGTGTTTGGGTTAGACATATTCGTTAAATTCGATCACGCTTTTCATGTTGCACCGTACACTAGACTTTTCACACGTTAAATGAATTCTGAAAGAAAAAGAGAAGAAAATCTACTAACAACTTAAAACAACTAAAACATATTTGTATCTATCAGCAATCTTATACAATTATTGATAGAAAACACAGCAAATGCGACCACCCATCTCTATAGGATTTTTCTTTTGAAGTCAAATAATGGGAAATTATACCAAGCTGGAGGGCAAATAATGTCTTGTCGAGGTAGTGAAACGCAGAATCCAAATTAAGTTTTAATTATGCTTTTTTAAGCTCAAAACATTTTTTTCTGGCCTTCAGGACGTTGCACAGAAATTTTCAAAAACATTTTTTTATCGTTTGAGCAAGATGAAGCAATGGATTTTTACACATCAAGTGGTTGTACGTCTGACTCAAAACGTTTTGATTTCGCTTACAACTGCTTGCTTTTTTGTTCGTGGAGCAAGTTTAGAAGTAAGCTAAGCAAAGAAAACACTTAAATAAAACAGAGACTTTGGCCCAACTTCAAAATGAAAGTAAAATTTTCATTTTGACTGGAATTTGTCTAACTCCCATATTCCAGATTTATTTCTTAAACAACCTAGCAGTTTCATTTACCCTTTTTACACTGCACCCTTATCGGATTCGCGTTGGATTGGGAATCCCAAAAATCACTCAAGCACGACCGTGAGTGTCTCACCGAGCTGCTTGAGCGCGCATGTTTTCAGCCATTTGCGATTCAGCAAATCCAACTAGCGGAGGTAGGGTGAGAATCCGATAAAAAGGGATTCGAGCGGAAAAGATGTTGGGTGGTTTGTATTAAGTCTTGTGCAACCTTTTCTGTACTTATTGATGCTAAAACCACTACAGTGGAACATATTAGCCTGTTCAAGCTAATCTGTAGCAAAAATGACGGATAATTTATTTAATAGTTTTGCCTGTAGGCTAACTACACCTAGTTAGGGAAGCAATCAGCAAAATTGAATCGGTTAAGCAAACTGGAAGATTATTCGGTAGGTTACAAGACACCAGGTATTGGGCTGAGGGACTATCACCCCAATGCTGATTAATAGGTTTTCATTACACCTTGGTATAGTAGAGTGATTCAACCTCTGTGCCAAATATGTAGCCTAATATTGGAAGTGGATGACTTTAGTATAGTCTACACTTTGAAGTTTGGATCCCAATTATGTGGCTATGATTTCCTCAGTTCATAATGGAACACATGGAGTAGCATAAAATGTGGCATGAAAGTTTGTGGAAAAGGTTACAGTTTCAATTTGGTGAATTGCAGTAGCCTAACTACTGTTCATAGATCACTACTTACAAAGTGCTGTGAATCCTCATATTTGACACTCTGTTGTATTGTACTGCAGAGAACAGACTAGTTAATGATCGTAACTGAAATCAACAAAGTGGCTTTGCAATGTAAAACCATTTCCTGCCCTCTAGACGCTGTTCAAATTCTATTAAAGTCAATTGAAGACTGCAATTACGATGCGACGCGGTTTTCATGACCTCATCGCCCAGCAGTTCTCCACGGTTTTCTCTGCTGGCTCTTATTTTTCGGACCACACTAAACAAAATCACATCTCGGCGATTCCAACAACACCTACAAAAAGCACCTTTATGCAGTGGAATCAGCTTTCACCTTTTCATTTTCACCTATTCCCCAGCTTTCGCAATACCATAGGCCATGCGTACGAAGCTAATCTTTGAGTCCTTGCAGTGTAAAAACACCCCAATATCGAGTTGGCAAGTGCGTTTACGAAGGTAAGCCAAGGGCAACGAATCGCTCACGCATCAATCCGATAACAGTGCAGTGTAACGTGGGTAATTGTTAAGAACCTAGAAATACCTTGAAGTACATTTACAGGGTAGTTGCAGTGAAAAAAATGAAGAATATTAGCTACTTGCTGCCGGTGTGACGATGAGGAGACTGTGATGACCACTTCTGGCAAGTTCTTCCTGTTGCCGTAAAACTTTTTGAGCCTCGGTATTCATCTCCTTTCGTGGTTAGATCAGTCAAACAATCTTTAAGAAAAGCATAAATAAATTTTCAGCAAATCTTAAGCACAAAGTTTCCACAACAGGTATTGTGACGCAGTTCATTCTTACATCGTCTAATCTCTAATAAGTCAACAGAAATTAGTCAAAATTTCCAGTTTTCAAACCTTCAGTCTTCGAGCAATGCAGGTCTTTACCGAGAAAAGCATTCTTTCGATGAAAATTGAAACCAAAAGCGTGCAGAGTTACCGGAATTGCTCAAATCGCTTAATGACTTAAAATTTACTTACGACAAACCGGTACAACGCAGTATTCCCATTCAACCCCAGGATCTGTTGTATAGCACCACGGCTTCGGTTTACCATCTGGATTTCGACAATAATTTTTGTCCAGTCCGTAAACTGAATAACTGGATATAGGTCTGCAAAAACGTTCTTCAGCATCACGTGCACATCCGTTACGGAGGGATTATGGCAAGCAGAAGACAGTTGTAGTGGTGTAAGCATCATTAATACCGGGATTGCCAGTTAACGGGTAACACACGAGCACGCGAACGCTGCGAATACATCTCAGAGGCTTGGTAACCTGTGTTCTAGTGCAGTTTACAATAAGGGCAGCTTACATTAATTTTTAACACCATATCGTGCGGCTTGCAATTAAAGACGGCTAACAATCGAGTAAATTCGGCAGGCACATAATCGACTACCGGAAAAAGCAAACGAGAACGTTGCGATTCAGCGAAAACAAATTGTACAAACGATGACGTCATGAAATACTTCATAGTGGCCCTCCACTAAAAATTGCCCCGGGCCCCCTACCCTTTAATCCGGCTCTGCCTGGAAGGGTCATCCACATCGGGAAAGTCAAGGGGTAGATGTCAAGGGGGTACAAAGCGCAGATCGCATGTAGTCTCCCCGACAGCAGGGGAAGGCTGCTGCAGTGAGTGTGTCATCAGTACTGTGGTGATGTCGGTACACTGCAGCTGAACATACAGAAAGGTATTTCTCCCCGTCTTATTTGTCGTTAGGCCTGCTTGGCTACTGCGAGGCAGCAGTCTCTGACCATACCTATCGTCTCGGTTTCTGCCGGACTCATTGGTCACGAGACCCAGAAGGAAGCATTTGTCCTGGGCAAGCACCCAATACCAATTTTTACATGCCCTTGCTCTTGGTGCACTCGCAATTGAAATGATTCCACAATAAAATACAAAAAATCATTCCTGGAGGATTGTGAATGCCGCCGTGACCATCGTCGCGCACGACGGGATAGGACTTGATGGTGTCTTCATCGACTTTCCATCGGCCGACTAGTTTTGAACGAAATTGCCTCAAGGCTACTGCAGTAGATTTCGGGTTCCTTAAAAGGTTTAAATATAAATGCGACCTTTAAATAAACAAAATCCCATGAGCGTCCGCGCTGACTATTAGATTAAAGGCAACGGATTACAACGGAGACAAGGTCTTCGGTGGTTTACTACTCTTGTCGCACTTTGTTTTTATCCTGACAACCTTTATTCTTCTGATACACCTTTGTAACTTACAATGCACCCACTCATGTATGAAGAAGTTTTGGTTGGGATGTAGTGCGAAAAAAGAAGTGTGGGAATACACGCAGAAACCTAGTCATTTTCAACAGCACTTCAAACTCATTTTTAAAGGAGTACTTGAAGTATTCACTTTCATCACACTACACAAGAAAACATCCATAGTTGTTTATGGTGCTCCACAAGAGATAGCTTATCATATTCATTCATTTGTGAGACGTCTGGAGCTATATATAGCGAATCTGAGTAAAAATACACTTCTTTATGTTATGTTACTGTGAAAAAAAAGTGTGGGAACGCGTCCCCACATCCAAAAAAGTGTCGGAACGCCGTTCCTACGCGTTCCCGTCCCACTACAACCCTGCCTCTGATAATAATGTATCGCAAAACAAAAGTAACGCAACAAGGGTGAATGAGATCAGGACAAGAAATAACTCCTTTGGAGGGCCAGCATATGCTAGATGGTAGTTATGAACGACACAGTTTCAAACTCCAGGTAAAGATATTTTGGTGCCTCAACCAAGCTTCAGCTTAAAAGCACCGCACCTCATTCAACCTTCGGTGGGCAGGTGAAGCAAATCACCAAGTTTAAGGCGAAATGCCTTACTACTGTATTACAAAAATATTAAGTGAACTTGTTGAAACGTTTTTCCTTTGCAAGACACGCAGGGGTCTGACCCCACTGGCTGATGACAGGTGACCAGAATAGCAGTTACGGCACAAAAGAAGTTGTTCTTTGAGGATTTGTTTCGAGAACAGTGTAACATTGCGCAATTACTGCATAAATATGATCAATCAGAGTATGTACAGTCTACGCACAATCGAAACGTCATTAAGAGGCAGTTTAATTCCGTTGCCAAGACGGTTCAAAAAATTTATCATTGTGCAGTCTGTCAAAAATCTTGGCCTACTACTGTACATACAAATAAATGCAAGAATAAAATCATTTTTGAAAAATCATTGTTGGCTCGAAACTACGGGCTTTACGGTGTTAACGCGCAGAGGGTTTCATGAATTACGGCCTAACACCACACTCCTGATTTCACGTTTAAAGTGTCAAAGTCATGAAAGTAGATGCTATGACATTGCAGATTAGTGGGAGAGCAGTAGTTAATACATGAAAAAACGTCCATTGGAATAAGTTGTAATAAATGTGTTTTTTGGGACCGCGTATAATGTATACGACTCACTATCTACTAAAACTAACTACTTGGTTTCGGTCTTTTGCGGCTTCATCAACGAAGCAAAGTGCTTACTTAACATATGCCGTGGACACCCTTGTTAAGTAGTAGTTAATACTTACGTAGAATGGTTGTGGGGTGTCCGTGAAGACCAATCTTGACAAGTAAGCCTACTGATAGTAATGTTCTGTGTTCCTCTGTATTCTCGTCCTTTATTGCTAAGGTCGTTGATGCAATCTGTAACGTTGCATCATGAAATAAAACAAGCGTACTTACTTTAAAATCATTTTGATTTCTGTTTCATTTGTTATAAAAAAGCAAATATTTATGAAAGCAACAAGATATTATCAACCTAGGGAAATTCTTGCACTTGTATAAAATCAAGCAAAAGTTAAAACGCTGTTTTTCATCTTAGATCCATTTTGAAATTACAAAAAGCACTTTCTGCCCTCTAGCGTCATCCTGGGCATAACCTGGATGTAGAAAGGCAAAGTATTACGCATAGTGCATGCCATGGCTCGCCACGATTGCAACATTTCTTCCACAAGAATAGCGCAATTCTGTTACTATAGAAAGTAGTGATGTATACAACAGAATGCCCACGGTGAAAAACGAGTGTGCGTTGTAAATCAACAAGCAAAACTGCTGCTGTCAGGTTATGAAAAGTTTATTGTATTCTCATCGGTCATGTTAAAAGACCGAACATTCACAAACATTATTGAAATAAAATTTGCAACAATTACCACAAAATGGCACGTTGCAGTACTCCCATCTTACTGTGGAGTCGTTCGTGTAGCACCAAGGGCGTTGTGACTTATCTGGATTTCGGCAATAGTTTTGTTCTAGTCCGGCCGATGGTCTCAGATCAGGCGTACTTCAAGCAAGTTTTAATATGTCAATCACAAAACAAAATGATTAAGCAAACTCAACAATAAACATTTTATCCAGATACATGCATGTTTCATCCATATACATGGCATCTACTAATAACAACTATAAATCATTTGTTGTTAAACAAATGATAAAATGCCAATGTGCCTACAGACGACAAAATGCTACATGTACTTAGAGTGACCATGAGGTTTTTGCAATTTCCACGGTTGGCAGGTTCTTCCTGAAGCAGACTTGCTTAGGAATCCGCGGTACTGTTGCCCTTTGCTGTACGGATCTGAATAACAACCTTGAAGAAACAAAATGCTCAAAGACAATTATCCCAATTGCTTGGAGTTTAACACTTTAATGAGTTACTTTTTTATTTCACATTCACAGGCAACAAGTTTTAATGCAGTAGTGTATGCCGAAAGCTATTTGCTGCCATTACGACAGTCACGTTTAGCATCACTATAAAAACAAATCTTCCAAACATTATTTAGAATCCTTAAACTAATCATAGAAACGCAAAGTCACCTACCTTAATACAAAACGTGAAACAAGTAAAAATTTAAAAGATTAAGCAATTTATGTGCAGTTACATAAAGCATTAAAAATCCGCAATATCATAAAAAGAAACAAACATTGTCTACAAAAGCAGAAAATCTGCTCAGAACAAAATCTTCTCGATCTCTTTAGGACAATTTACGGAAGCCAGGAAATATGGGATTAATTTCCGTGATGTTAAATTTCCACTGTTGAAAACGATAACGGAATTTTAACTTTTGTATAAGGAAAACTTTTGTATGACGCACAAGAAAAAAGTTAAAAATGCATACATTTACCTAAATCTGCTGTCCAGGAAACATAAAACTTTCTAGGAATTCCTGAGAGATTGTTAGTTCTTGTAATTAAAATGCGGAAGCCATCACAAGATTCACCCACAACTGACATCGAGTAAGTTATATTTCCTCCAGTCGTCGTAAAATTAGTGGAAAACACTCGAGGAATTGGAGAATGACATCGACTGTAGACTACTGAGGTATTTATACGAGACGCTGAACTTAATTTGTTGCCAACTTCCGTTGTGCCTCTGATGAACCCTGCAAAGAGTGCTCTATGCATTATACGTATCTAATTTTACAAATTGCTCATAGTTCACTACACCTTGAAACAAGTGGATGAAACGAATTTTTTGTTACCCAAAATTTTGGTTTACTGTTATCAGAAAAATTTGTCAAACTCCAGAGGCAAACTCAGAATTCGCTTGAATAGTTAAACAAGCGTTGATCGAAATCTGTTAATCATTAATGAGTGTTTAAAATTAAATGAAAGCTAAGTGGTCAGCGCAACTTCAGGAGAACGAAACCTTCTTCGAATTGAATAAAGTGCTCCACTTGTGCGTGAGCAAACGTTTTGACAGCGCAGAGTTTATGGCATCAATTTTCGATTTCAACTTTTAGCACATGTTGTTTAAATGCAATTTTCCCGATAAACACGCATAAACCTCATTCCCAAAAAACATAGGCGCTGCGCTTGCAAGGTTTCCCACAACCATTGAAATAGACAATACGACGTTGTATCACGGATCGTAAACATGCACTATATGCATTCGTGCGATATCGCAACTGCTCTGTAAATATCCGAAAACAAGCCTACACCAACATATGAATCATGACAATGTTAAGCGACTAACACTGTTGCTTAATGAACTTTACCTGAAGCACACGCATAAGTTGGAATGCAAACAAGAATAATTTTCAGAATTTGCGCAGTCATTCTTGATGTTGTTTTACCAAATACCAGAGTTGGACTAATGCCCTTTCGGCAAAAACGTTACGTACTGCAGTTTGTAAAATCGTACAATGCTCATAAAAATTAAAATCGCACGCCTAAATCTCTGTTTGAATAGCAAACCAACATAACCGCTTATACGTTATGTGCTGAATCCTGGAGAGTTATAGATCAATCATCGTCACTGTGGTGATACAAAATTTGATTTGATTCCTGGATAAGTTTAAAGGCCTTAATTCACCCAAACAGGGCGGCTACCTACCTGCTTCAATCATATGACAGTCTTCCAATAAACATACCAGCCATATTTTGGTTTGTGCAATAGTTCTCATTTTCGCCATGAAGCGTTCAATCCTATAGATCTTTAAACCCTACTCAAGATACATTAGCTTCATGATACATTTCCGATATGGAAACAGAACTTAAAGTTAAAATGCATCAATAGCCAAAAGAGGTTGCGCTCGCACTCTCTGTTCATTCTACTGGAGCAATGAAGCCTCCAATTCAAAATTATTTTTAACTGGGCAACGAATGCAAACGGCATTTTTCAACAAATCAAACAAACTTAAGAGGACTGATCAAATCTCAGCCACTTAAATCATCCATTGTGATGACATTATGAAAACTGTTGTGTTTGTTACGTCACAAACAATATTGCAGTGCATAGAGTATTTCCATTCGACTAAATTCCATCGCTCTATTCGATTAAAATGTATGTTGTCACATACTTTCCTTGTATTAATAACTGTTGAGCTAGACCACGGAGTCTACAGAAATTTGTATACTTTAATTGGGGGTCAACGTACAGAAAAGTTTGAGAATCTCTGGGTTATAGTGACGTTGATCTGGACCAAGCCCTCGTTTTCCGTAAAAATCAAACAATCGAATGTCGGTTGTCCAATAGCTTGATAAAAGAATTGGGTAACCCTTTCTTTGTTCGTTTTCGAGTTTGCGCTGAGTAGAGGTGCAGGGTGTCAAGATGATAAGGTTTTTTGATTCACAGGAGTTTTAGAAGCAGGCAGCAGGGACGTGCAGATTGCTTGTCTCCTTTGAGTGCGCATCTTTAAGTGCCTTGATCAAGCGCATAGCATCGATAACACAGGTAGGTTTAGGGAGTCAGCCCCAACGATCCGGAACCGTCGCTTTTAAAACATTCCATTGCAAGTAAAAAAAACGTATTAGCTCGCAGCACTGAGTATCGTAAACGGCACCCCGGTTGGGACCACTGCTGTAGTGTTTATATCATAAACTCTCTTCTCGGAGCTAACTGTATGTGCAGTTGAGCACCGTATTTATTCGATTGTAAGCCCCGGCTTATAAAGTTTTCTCATCATTTCATGCGGCTTACATTTTTATTTTTTTACTTTATCGAAAATTACAGTTGATGCTCAGTCTTTCCTTAGCTACGTTTTGTGGACCAAATTCTCCTTTCGCATTCGGTTTACTTCAGCATGACGTGCACACCCGTCACAGCAGGGATTATGATA
>JGI24022J15233_10002291_pt1 | contig 17707 bp, 9 predicted proteins | sample Ectturendosymbi2_FD_15233 | JGI IMG/M metagenome (IMG submission 15233) | reverse complement strand
GAACAAGAAATGCACCGGTCGTGTGAAATGTCCTGGAAAATCCAAACAAACCCAGAAATGCAATACACATCGATGTCAAGGTAATTTTCTGCTTCAAAATAATTTGCTGCTCTATACTGCATGTTGCAACTCAGGCGTAGAAAGCCACTCCTCATGAGCAATTTTCAGTTGTATTGCTGTGTTTGTTATTAAATTGAAATTCAACTGATGTTTTTATGGAAATAATGTTGATTAAATAATTAATTTTCTCAACTTTTGCAATGTAGGCCCTATGTGGACACCTTGGAGCTCCTGGGGAAGGTGTAATGCGAAATGCGGAAGTGGAAACAAACAACGAAGGCGAAAGTGCGTTGGCGGTTCAGATTGTAAGGGAAAGTCAAAGCAAGCCCGAAGATGTAACACTCAGCGTTGCAAAGGTGATTGTTTGACATATGCCATCAATCTCAAGACGTCGTTTGTGTTGAATCGAAAAACATTCAACATTTCGTTGTTATGATAACTTGTAAGTTTTAAATAGCTCTCCCAAAATATCTATTTCTATTTAACCGCTTTTGTTGGCACAGGGCGTTCCGAAAAGATGTACCATTTTTGATAGAGTATCATTTCGTATTAAAGCAATACTTAGCAATTTTTGTCATAGGCCTGTCTTATAGACGTGTATGTTTTGTGTGGTGTAAGTTGTTTCCTCGTACAATACTATTTTGCGAGCATAGCTCAATATTTTATAATGTGCTGGAATTAAGCTCTTTGACGGTGGACCACTTTGCCTGCTCGCACGTTGAAGTTTGCAATGACCCTGTCCAACATCTCATGAGGGATTCTCCTCATCTATGATCGAATGTTATTCTTGATCGCAACTAAACTTTGGGGATTGTTAACATAGACTCAAAAGCGCATATTCTGTTTGTCCACTTGACCACTAAGCTGAAAATCTACCTCGTCATAGCAAAATATGACGTCCAAGAAATCAGGATGGTTTTCGATACGCTGACTGATGGTTGACCCAAACACACGTCTCTCAGTTCGGTCTGAAATTTATAAAGTCTGTATCTTATACGGAAACAAGTGAAGATCCTGGTGCATAATGCGCATAACTGAACTTTTTGAAGGATCTAACTCCCAGGACAAACGTTTTGTGGATTTCACTCTAAGCGTTGTTTCACGATCCCGATGTGATTTTTTGTGCTGACTGACCGTTTCCGGCCACTGCGAACTCTTTATGTTAGCCTGTAGACTTCCCGTCTCCCTGAATTTATCCAAGAAGCGCTTTGTTGTGAAACTGATTGGAGCGTTTCTGCCTGGAAAGTCCCTTCGAAATTGTCGTTGAGTTTGGACAACTGATTTGTTCGCTGAATAGGCCTCTACAATCTTGATCCCCTCCTGCATGGAATATCGTGCTGTTTGATCCATTGAAGCTGGGAAATAAAACTTTGGAGCTCTGACTACTGTATGATTTACTTGGAAAACAGAACCATGGGTTAATTTGATCATAAATGATAGCGATAATAATATGGATACAGCTGTTTGGACCACCTTGTAATTCCTCAATGAAATAAAAATAAAATTCTGTGGACAAATGTACATTACCAGAAAGATCAAAATTCCACGTCTAATCTGAGTTCTTTTGCATTCAAAGCTGTGGACATTGGGCAAATATAAATTTAAGAACACTTGCAGTTTATCTATTTTGTCGCAGACACAAATTGTTTAAGTTATCATGAAAGACATGAAAGTGCTATATATTTTAATTTAGGTATCAAACAATATACTGTAGCTATAAAGGCTTTGATTTAATTAGACCATTGTGTCATGTTTTTGTTTCTCAAACGATTTGAAAAATGTTTTGCGGTGTGTACTTTTTTATCATCAAAAAATGTTGCCTCCTATGTAACTTTAATTCTAGCTATTATTTTGCTTAGGAATATTGAACAAGCCTGCAGTTTAAAAATTATCCTATTAAGAGACGCAATTTTGTTTTTGTGCAANTTATTTTTTCAAAGCCTTCCAAAAATTATGACAATCTATGGTTGCTTGCATCTGCGTTGCAAGTGCATGACAAAGCTTACTNAAATGAAATGAAGCTGTGTAAAGACGCAAATGTAGGCCTACTTGTAAAAGCGGGTTGTTTTTACTTTACAGATTTGTTACTAATTCATTTCCTCCAATACCATCACCTCTTTTCTGTTCAATGAATTTAAATCAGCAACAGTAAAGTAACAAAGAACGTCTTTCCGTTCAAGGAAAAATGCCTACATTTGAACGTAACACGTCATTCGATATTGCTGTAGGCTCAGAAGGGAACTGGCTGAATTGGAGTAACTGGAGTAAATGCGATGTGGAATGTGGTAGCGGCAAACAAAGAAGAACTCGGGATTGTTCCTTACAAGGTGCTTGCACCGGAAATTCGCAGGAGGTGAAGCATTGCAACAAGACATTGTGCAACGTCCAGTGGAGCGAATGTTCCAAAACGTGCGGAAACGGGACTAGAAGTCGAAGAGCGTGCGCCACCTGCGTGAGAGAGTTTGAAGATTGCTATCTTACTCCGTGTCATCAACGTGAGTCTGAAATGCTTTGTTTTGAGATTTTGGATTATTTGCCGTAGTTTCGTATTTTTCGAAGCTAAATATTGCACTTTATAAAATCAGATTTGCTTTAATGTAGTTAGAAGCAGGCGTGAGTCTAGATGACCGCTTTTAAAAATAAAAAACAAAATTATTTAAAAATAAAAAAGGAAATCAAAAAATTATTCCCTTCGCACTTAACATGACTATTAAAAGCATTTTATCTTTGCTGCAGTAAGTGACACAAAAACAATCAGCGTTTTTATAGAATAAAAATCCCGCNTGAAGAAACAGACTAGTTTTGTATTTCNTTTACTCCAAACAGGTTGTGACAACAGTTTTGAATGCATGAGGNGGCATTGGGTACGAATGATATAGTCTGGTGTTANTGCAAATGCATTTTGATATATTATTCACTTTCTTTCTCGTATTCGATCTGATTTCATCCCATTTGATGCTGTAAATTCAATCCTATTGTTTATGAAGAACATATGAACCCGAAACCTGAGATCCATGCACTTCCTCCCTCCCTCGACTCGCGCAGCTTGTTGTGTGCTTGCCTATAACTTTCAAAAATTGGTCTAAACTCCTCTACGTTTAATTTTGTCTTTAGAAATTTGCCAGCAAAACCAACGCCAGCGTTACGGAGTAATGAGCTACACTTGCTGCTCTGTCAACAACGACAATACCTGTGGAGTAAATTGGGAAATCCAGGGTCGCATCGTAGGTGGTTCTGAAGCGCGTCTAACACGATGGCCATGGATGGTGTGTATAAATATTCGCTGAGCTGTTATTGCAACATGCGTGTGTAAGACCCCTACAGCATTGTAATAACAGAAGTAGTGACAAATGTTTTGGTAGGGAATTGAAAACGGCCAGAGAAAAACCAAACCTTCATACCAGTGATCATGTGGTCTAGGGATTTCGATTTTCGATACATAGTGAGGTATCTGTTTTTGAAACAAGTATCCAACATAGCTGTAACTAATATTATCTCACTGAAAAACTTGCCAAACCAGCGTTTTAAGGGCAGCATCACGTTTCTTTGTTTCAAAGAAATGCAAATTTTAATTCAGCTGGCAGTGTTTTCATTTCAATGAGGTGCATTGTGATGGCATATTGAGTGAAGTGTGCATTTTTTGTTGGAACCATATAATTGTTTGGATGTCAAATATATGTGTAGTAAACGATTGCAGTAACGTTTATCAAAATCACACACAACGTTGATAAAGGTTTTACGAGAAAACAAAGTGTCCGTTTTCGGCACGAAGGTTCATGAGATTACGTTTCAGCAATCTAGCACTTTTGATTTTGGTAAGTTTTTTTTGCCAGGTTAGTCGACTGTCGGTGACAGTTTTAATGAATTTCGCTTTGGCTACAGGCAATACTTGATCTCAGCACAGTCAGTGGACCGAATATCTGCGGAGGAGTGCTTATCTCCAATAGCTTTATTCTTACTGCTGCTCATTGTATAAGGCAAGTTGCAACATAAACGTATTAACCTGAGCTTGTGATTACAAATATGATGATGAAAAAGCAAATAAGCGAATCATGATAAGGAACAAAATCGTCACTTCTTATTTTTCAGCGAGATCTCAACAAATGTCACGAGGATACGGTTTGGAACAACATCACTGCATGAACAAAACAGCAGTTCGCACGTGCAAAGTCGCATCGTGGAACGCCTGTGGATACATCCTTTATATTCGGATTTCACCAGCAACGACATAGCACTGATCAAGGTTTCATCGTCTTCGTGGCAGCAGCTATGAAAGCAAGAGGAGCTCCAGCTCTTTCTTAACTATGTGATCTTCGCGATAATTGTGTTTAACTTTCGTGAAAGGGAGAAGTAGTTTTTGAGCATTTTTTCAAGCTGAACTGCTGACAAAACTTTTCTCTTCTCAAACTGATTATACTTTTTGTTAACTCGTTGGCAAATTTACAATGTTGCATTTAACATACTGTAATTGTAGGTGGTTAAATCAGATAAAAACTTTTTAAGTTCAAGCACAGTTTTCATCGCAATATTGATTTAATGTTTTGACTCTCAATAAGCAAAAACAAAACGGGAAACTTTAGGAACAGATCCACAGTTTTGTTTCTTGGAAAAATTTTGATGGACTATGAATCACTTTTTAAAGGAGAACAATAAATGTTTTCTTTAAATGGCTGATGTCGCTGATCGGAACCAACTGTAATCTGAATTTAGTTTTTGACGAAGAAAAAGATATTTCTGGGTGAGATTAAAAATCAAAAATTAGCGGCGGCCAAACAACGTAATAATGCTTTTTGGATTTTCTGATTACATCCCTATTTTTGCCGAAATTTTGTAGCTTCGCCAAAATAGCTTGCAGCCTATGACCAGTAAAATTTGTTTTTAGTTGAACAGACCAACAATTATCGGAGCGGTTGTTAGTCCGATTTGTTTACCCAAAGGGGAAGAGGTTGCAGTGGATGCGTGGTGTGTTGCTACTGGATGGGGAACACGTGAGTAGACTTTGTGTGATAAGCTATAGCAATAACGTAATGTTTTTTCTACCTGACTATAAATCCGCAGGATAAAGTTAGCAACTACTGAATAAGATGAAGCGTATCGGAAGTACAAAGGAAGCAAAACTTTCTACGCACATTTTTCTTGTTATTCAAGAAGATGCTTAATGCCAGCTATAAATTTTTTGTTTGATTATTGTTTGAAAATCGATTTGGGTAAAGACTGCGCGATGGCACAGGTATTACTGCGTGTTTCTCTTCAAAAATATTTATCACCTGGTACTTACAAGTAAAAAGTTTTGCTTCCAGTGATTGATGCTTGAAACTAGATAATACATTGGCATGAAACGGAAATGTCAACACTGAGTATAAGGCATCACGAAGAGTAATACAGGAATTTTTGATCATGTGCAAAACACTGTTAGGCGGCCCTGGAACATCTCCGTCTAGCTCGTTACAGCAGATTGGACTTCGGATACTGTCAATGGAAGTATGCCGTCAAGCTTATGGGTCATTTCTTCCATCCACATTCTCTGAGGAACAATACATCTGTGCTGGTACTATTGGTGGAGGCGTTGACACTTGTGCTGTAAGCTGTTTACGTGTTTGCTCAGCAGAAAAGCATTTCTTTAAACAAGAGATCTAAACATTGATTTTCGCGTGAATGAAACTTATGCATTTATCAATCAAAGCCACTAAAATTTTTAATTACACGGTATGTTAATTAGTATTTTAAGATTTCCACACAGATTAGTATTTTCAGATTTCCACACAATTAGTATTTTAAGGTTTCCACACAGTACACCATTTGTTTTAAAATTGTTTATTCGTTACATAGGGTGATAGCGGTGGTCCCCTGGTTTGTCAAAGATGTTCTTCTTGTCAATGGTTTGTGGTCGGAATCACGTCATTTGGATCGAGTCAATGCGGTGCTGCAAACAAGCCAGGCATGTACGCAAAAGTGGAACATTACAAAGACTGGATCAACAACGTCACCAACAGTGCAATTGCGAGTGGTTCCACTGGAGGATGCAGTGTATAAAAATTGTGCTTTTGTAATTTTGCACAATTAAGCATGTCTAGTAATTGTTTCAGAGATTATGGGAAAGCGAAAGGTGGTGAATGAAAGAAGCAGGTTTTCAATAGAAAGACGATTGTAAATAACACTTTTTACTAGAGATATTTTACAAATGAAACCAACTGGCCAAGCTATCCAAGAATGTTAAGCACAACCAGCTGCTCTGCTTGCTAATCTTCCAGTGTTTTCGTATCAAATAATTGCTAAGCAAACCCTGGAACGCTTACATGGGTCATGGTTACCCGGGTCAAATGAGTTCACTCACGTGAAACTACGTAAGCGGGCGTCGGCGCGCTTTCAACTCTTCAGTAGCTGCATTTTTTGTGTGACTTGTTAGTAGGTGCGCTTGTGGTCATCCACGCTCTTTTCGATTTTGCAAAGGAGCGAGTTCGTCGCGAGTTCGGGTGACGCTGACCCGACGTTAGTGTGAGATGACGTTTTCACGCAGACCCGACGTTATGATTAGAGGGGGTTTGCACCAGGTGGATGTGAAAAGCTGAAACTCACTCAGCATACGGTCTTGTTAGCAGTATTCAAAAGAAGTTGTTCACACCCATAATTTTTGTTTTTATGAGTAATTCAATTCAAGCATGTATGATACCGCCGCTATATTCGGTCTACTTACTTTTCGTCAAAACTCGTATGATATTTGAGTAAAGTAACCTTGCTGTATTCAAATTTCTCAGTCAGATTTATATTTTCAGTGTAGCTTTTATGATAAACTGCAGTTGAAGGAAAGTATATATTTTTTTATTTTTGAAAACCGGGTCATGCACACCCGACGTTAGTGTTATTTGTGACAAAAGTCGGATGTTAGGGTTCCAGGGTTAAAACCCTAAGAAGGCTTGGCATTCTCAAAGGAAGCTTTTTCAAGGGTTTAATGTTGAGTTCTGAAATGGCACCTTAAAAGTATACATGACATCCAAGATTTTTGAGCAAGGCTTTCAAAAATTACCAAATTTTCTGCAGAGCTGATGCTTCTTATCTGCACAGTTTATCGCTCACTCCTTTTCATGACATCAGATGACACCAGTCATTTACGTGGCGCACCTGCATGTGATTGTGAACCGATACATAGGTGTAGGAACAGGCAAACTTTTGGGGCTGCAAAGGATTTTTGCCCGAATTTTCCCAAACTTGCCCGAAACATTTTTGTGCGACTTTAGCATACAAATTTTCTCCCACAAAGATCAAAAAGGCCTCTTTTTGATGTGACCTCCCCTCAGAAAGTCTTCGTGTGTTTTTCTGTAAACATTGGGCGCCATTTTTTTAAGTCAAACAACGTTGGACGCCATTTTCCCCCAGATTTTCAGGTAATTTGGCCAGATTTTCAGGTACTTTGCCTGGATTTTTAGGAATTTTGCGCAGATGTTCAGGGATGTTGCCCGGATTTTCAACAAATCAAAACTTTTAATGGTGCGTTTCCACCGGGCCTCGTACACTACTGAACCGACCAGGTTTCTTGGTGCGCTGGAATCTCAAGCACAAGAAGTGTCGTATAAAATAAAATGTGTGAAGACAACGCTATCAGTTGAACTAATGTTTGGTTAAGTCTTCGATAAAATCAACAAAATCTTTCCAACATCGCTTAATAATTTTCAAATGTATATTGATGTGTGCATATATTCCGTTCTAGATAGAAGAGCAGTAAAAGTACATGCTAAGAAAACTTGAAACCATTTACGTCCGAGTTTGTTTTTGACCTTTTAAAGATACAAATGACCTCAAGCAGCACTACCCACTGTGTTCGAAATTTATAGCTCGGAATCCTCAGAAACTTGTAAAAAATTTGGTCCGTGGTTCTTTGCCACTGGAAATGGTGCGCGTTCCAATTGAACTGCTAGTATTGTTTTGATACAGTATTTTTTAGCATAAATTGCATCTTTTTTTAGTATATGTACTGCCGAAGCAAGTACAAAGTAATTGCACTAGGCTGTCATAAACCTATGCTTCTTGCAATGGAACATAGACCAACAGAACACTTATGGAAAAAAACTAATAAAAAAGAAGTTGTCATTTGCTGTAATTTACATTATATCACAAGTAAAACTCCAACATGAGCACGAATGGTTTATTTTTTTGGCGCAATTCAAAATAGCTTGCGTGCAACTATTTTTAGCACATACATTCAACATATTTTTATCGAAATTTTCCGGGCGTTTGTCATTAAAAACCATTCGAATTAGAACTGTAATTTTAATGAAAAGGCATAATGCTAAAAATAAAACTTGTGGAGTAAATCAATTTCGCCAATTGAAACGAAAATTTATGAAGAATGAAAATTTTATTTTTATAAAGACTATATCTAAAGTTAACTTTGTACGTGATTTCAACACAACAAACCGCATCAAATTTTCTGCTCGATTTATCCAAAACCATCACAAATTATCGAAACACCATTCCCAGAAAATATTAAGCTCATTAGGTTTAATGGATGACTTCTGGGTTGTCTTAAATAAACTTACAGTTCTAATAACTTAATCATTGCCTTTTCAACTGTTAAAATTTCTACATTTGCTGTAAGCTTTTTGTTAAGACAATTTTACATGATTTGATAAGGGTCAGATGATCTCACAGCACAGTGTAGAATGAAGACAATTGCGTGATACCAGCATGCTCATTGCTGATGATATTCATTCAATTCTTTGTAACTGAAGACAATTGCAAAGTGATCTCGCTAACAGACTGATTTCGAGAAGCTGAAATAGACATATTTTTATTGTGGTGCCTCATTTGGTTTTGTGCGGCATTTTACATTCTAACGTTGGAGCTTTGACGCATAAATTACCAGATACTTACACTATCGCCTGCATTCATTCGAATCAATAGCATCCGACATATAAAAACCATTCCTCACCAAACAATTTCTGAAATTCCTTCTAGATATCCCTGGACAGACTACAATTAACCAAAGAAAAAATAGACGGTAATTTATCGAACTTTGCTACGTCACGATTAACGTATGAATTTAAACTACCCCTAGATAGCGCAAACTTTCACTTGTATTTAACATTTCCTTACTCACATCCTAACCTCTTTGAAAGAAAAAAGAATATCTGAGAGGTTTGGAGTGGAACCTACCTTAGGTCTTTTGTTTTGTCGAAAAGTATTGCCTTGCGTAACTTTACAATCTCTTGGTAACAGTAGGATCGTACTTTCCAGCTCCTAACTTGTATACTCTGAATTAACATGAAACATTTTCACTCACTGGACCAACTACACAACACTTGACATGCATTCTAAACTTACAAATCGGTTTTGGCATCTTACTCATGACGTCATTTTAATCTTTCTTAGTATGAGCACTTTCTTAATATTACTGATGGCATCATTTTCTTAGTATATTTCTTAATAGGAATCTATTTGAATAACAGCTGCTGATACCTACCTAGTAGGCGAAATACTTACTCTGTAAGATCTACAGTAAGTGTCTGATTCCTTGCTGGGAAAGGATTCCAATAGACAGTGTTGGTATGAACACGTATGAAAACCAAAGAAAATCAGCTACAAAAAGCATATATGGTGAATTTACGGTTGTAGGAAACAGAAATTAGCTGACCGGAAACGCAAAGACTCATGAAAAACCTCGCATCAGAACTTGCGGATGAAGTAGACCAAGATTGTGACAAACTTTATACTCTGTTGATCATAGACACATCAACTTACTGAGATGCCATTTTTTCGGGTTTATTGTTGTGATCAATCACCACGGTACACACAAAATACATGAAGGTTTCCCTCCTACTGCACTTCAGAATGGAAAGCCACAAATGTAACTATTATGCTTCGCTTTGTAGTTAACGTGGTTAGTTTCAGTAGTCTGATTTAGTTAAAGTCTAACTTTGACGTTACAGACAACACTAAGAGCTTTTATACATAATCTTTTCCAACTAACATTAGGTGAAATTGTTTCTCAAAACGTATATTTTTGTTTATTTCTTCACCTTTCTTTACATATTCTTCATTTCCAACAAAATTCATGCTCGTTTGCTCCCATCACATGCCCAAATCATGAAAAGATGAAACTTGCAGAACAGTTATTTTGCAAATCATCCTCTTTTTTGATAAATTTAAGAATTAGACAGTTATAGTATTAAGCCAGGCCACCGAAGTTATTAATGTTGCAGTTCATATCCAGCTAGATATTGTTGTGGAAAGAGTTGGCGTGAAGTCGGTCGCTGTCAGTAAGCAGCGCTTCAGCTCCTCTGAATGTGCTTATGATTTTCGACAACACAAAACACCACCTACAACAAGCAGTATCAAAGCGAACAACAACAACAGAGCGAATTCGGCATATAATGCAATTCGAGCTTCTCTAGGCCCCAAAGTGAAATTAAGAAATTCGGTACGAGCGTTGATGTGAAAGGCTGACTTCCCTTCGCAGTGTCTCTGGTCCGATCCGATGCAGCTTACGTATCTACCAAAGCAACATAGCACTGCAACAAAAGCTAGTACAAAAATCTGTACATTTGAAAAGGAGTAAAGATGCTTTGGTAAAGGGCGCGGTCGAAGACAGACTTCAACATAAGTTTTGTACAACCGTAGGCTTGAAGCATACTATCATTTTGCAAAGCTGTATGTAAAAGATCTCATTAAACATTTTTGTAAAAAGAAGTAGCATCATCACTTTGCTGAGATAAATTACCTGATAACTCTTGCGATGTAATTTTGTTCATGAGTGCCGTGAAACAAATGAGCCATTGGTCCACGTGCATAAATCGCCACCTCTTCTCCTCCATGTGTTTCGGATTTCAAAGGAACAGCGCTTTGTTGAATATACGCAGATGCACCTTCAATACAACAAATTCATCACTTATCGCTGTCTGATTGCAAAATCTGTGTGGTATACCGAGACAGAGCAAAATTCAAGGCATGATAATGCCTATAATGAAGATAATAACTTCAAGAAGTTGATGTCACCTATAACATCTGAAAAGATGAAGTTCGTAAAGTATAATACAGCTTAACAGCAAACTTCATAACCGTAAACCCAGAAAAATAGATCTCTTCTTCAACTAGAGAGATAGTTGTTGTTCAGTTGTTTAGCGCTACTTCAAAGGTAGAATTTCTTTCCGGAGCTTTCTTCAAAGCGTATAAAGTTGACATAACGACTCCCCACCATACATAATCCTGTCTAGATTTTTGAAATTGTGCACAAGTAAAGAAACTTAGTGCAAAAATTTGCAGATCAAAGAACAAGTGTTTCATGAAGACTTGTGGTCATGGAAGTCATTGAAAAGGATTTGCAAGATAAGGGAACATGACATTGTTTTCAAAGTAAAGTTTACTTTTGTCTTCATAGAATTTGCAATTATGCGATACCTCGTGTTTTCAAACTGTGATTAACTTCGAAAAAATACTCACATGACAAGATATTTTGTCATCGTTTGATATTTTGCAAGTGCCTAAGGTATACAAAAGCACACAGCAACCAGCATCGCTTACGCAACAGCCGTTGGCAATATGAATGCAGCAGTACTGCTCCAGACAAGGACGACAGCAGCATACTATTGCTAAAACTTATTATCCCAATTTTTTTCGCTTCAGTGCTAGGTGATGTCACAAACAACTGCCCTAGGAAGAGTTCTTATCTTCTTTAAATAAATAATTTTTACCAGGGATTGACCAATATCTCAAATGAACCAATTTTTGCTGTATTGTTGTAATTTTTCAAAAGAAGCAGTATCACTGTTGAACAGGCTGCTTCACGACAGAATTCAAGCTTTCTTAAGACCTGGGTACACGTTAAGGTAATCACGATAGCGGTTAAANATCATTGCTTTATCATAGTTTTTCTTTATGCTGTCATAGCTTCAAACTTGAATCATTTTAGGACAAAAATAAGCTGAATTTTATTGACNTATCTTTCTTCTCCAGTTTAGTCTCCGCCAAACCTTTATGACGCAATACAAATTTTAGGTAACCTGCTAATCGCTTTTGCATTTGCTACTTGCTAAAATCATAAGCAAAAATTCAGTTGCTGCATACGGATGTACAACATAAAATTTTTCGTGAGTTTGTTAGCTAAACACATGCTAGGTGTCAATACTGAATTGCGAATCAATACTTTACAATGCTGTCTTTATTCTGAAAAAAAACAACCATATATGGCTTTCATTTTTTGGTAAGAAATTTGACAAATTACCGATGTATCGCATCCTGGAGCGTTTGTCAGCTTTATTCAATTTACATACCAATGCCGTAAGCATGGCTGACGTAAGCATCGGCAGCTAGCCACGTAATCGCATGGAATATAATTAGTTATTCGCAACATTAGATCTAATCTTCCTAGAATCATTTAAGAAAATCGATCTTGAATTTTGACGTCTTGTATCAGCCGGATAGCACCGAAAGAAATTGTCACAAGCACGAAAAATGAAGATTTGCCTCTTTTTTCATTGTTTGAGACACCGTTTTATGAAATGGCACACTGTAGTGTAAAAATTAACTGCAGACACTTTTTCAAAAAAAGTATAAAGTAATCTTTGCTTGTTCAGCAAATTTGTAAATATAACGCCAGAAAGGTACGCGTATTTTCAGCACGATTTATTCATAATTTACATTTTATTACTTTCATTATTTGTGTTTTAGCCTCACCTGTATCGGTTTCCGTGAGGTTTTTTCTGACCTGACACGATTCTGAGTAGTTGTTACTACCCTGAAATCCAGGTCCGTTTCCATAGGCAATAGTCGTGTATGGTTTGCCATCTAAAGCCATTTCTGGATTGGAGTTAGAGGGAGCAATGCCTGTATTACAAAATACATTCCCTCATGATGATTTTCCCTTTCTTGCCTTATGCAATCAGAAAATTAGAATTTTTACTTGGCTATGAATAGAAGTTCTTGGAAGGCAATTGAAATATTTGTATAACTTCTATCCTCAATCAGGGCCGAACTATTAAATCTTCAGGCAGGTGGTCAATTGCTTCAGGGTTCCTGAAGCCAAGTAAGGCGAACCTCATTAAAAGTTATTTAGTGTTTGACCGGCAACATTTTTAGCCAGATATGTTTTTCGTTCTTGGCTTTGTAATTATATTTTACCATTCACGCCGAGGTGCTTTCTTTGTGTTGATGATGGAACATGTAAAAGCGCATTGTTTTTTAGCTTGCATGATTTCCCAAACCGCTTTTTGGGGGCTAATGTCAGGATCTTTTTGTCCAACAATACCATTGTTCCGGTTCCTTACCAGCTTCGCAAAGTTGCAACGGAGCGTGAGCAAAAACATACGCTGGATCTGCGCATAACTCCATAAATCGGCGCTGGTCAAAATGAAGCGGTAAAATCATCCTGAGACCGACAGCAACTGCGAATCTGTATCTCTTGTATCTCCTTTGCTGANAGCATGGCTTTAGTTGGAGAAGGAATTTCTTGTCACATTTAACTGCGCATTGCTCTATTATTTCTGATAAAAAACTAAAACACTTNAATGATAATTTGCAGTTGCGAAAATACCCTACTCATCATNCAGCAGCAACAGAGCATGAGACCACCAATTTTAGAAGTCAATCTCACAAATTGATAAAAGGTTTTTATTAATTTGAATTTTTTCACAGTAAAAATTTCAATGCATGAGGCATTTTCTGATAGAATTCCCAAACTATTTCAAAATATAACTCATGTTATTTCATGCGCACATTTCGTCGACGGCCTCCTTAAAAGACTTGCCAGTTTCAATAATGTATAAAAACAAAATATTTTTTTCTTTATTCACAACTTACTTGAAACATTTTACACTGTAGATTGAAAATAAAAACAATATCTAAAAATGGTCAAATTCCTTTTTAAACGGTTCATTTGTATATCTCTTACTCTTCTTTAGTTAAACCATAAGTGAAGAGGAGAACATAACGTATAAGTACGTAACAATTGTTTGAAAGAAGTTTCTCTGATTAACCTTAGCTGGTAGTATAGTTTAACGCCATCAGAAACGTGCAAGTAGTGGATTGAAAGTTTCGAAAAATGTTAAAAATCTGCGGTGCACAAAATACATTATAGATGATTTCCAATAACTTTTCACTATAAATCAGAAATTGTTGTAAAGCAAAGGGCTTCGTATTGCAAAGCTAATAAAAAAGTAATAGCACAAACTTTGCTTAACAGTGAAAGCTACAAGCGTTTGCTCATACTAATTTGCCGCTGCTTAGCGAAAAGTAGGTAAAACAGATAATATATTTGAATAAAAATAAATGAAAAACCATTTTTTAGCATGATCAAAACTCTCAATCATTGAAAGGCATAACAGGTGAGGGTACAAGGTGAGGTTACATAACAGGTGAAGGCGTTGCTGTTCATTTGTCACTTTTAATGGCACCAGGTGCTGAGCGGCACACATAAAAATTTAGCCGAACCACCATTTTCCCTAAAACAGGGAAATCTCACAGCTGCTTCTATTACATATACCGGAATGTATTTTGCTAAAAGTTGCAGCCCCAAATCCTGCAGAATTTTTTTGCATGTGATGAGACTCACCAACTCATTGAAACACAAGAGACACTTTTCATCCTTTCAGTCCCTGCCACAGTAATTTTTTGTGGTGGTGTTTGAGGGTGTAAATTGTAACCTGAGAACTAACTTAATTTAGGCATATCAATCTCAAGTTAGTTCTCAGTTCATAATTTATTAAACGCTTTCGAGAAAAATTGCCACGCTTCAAATTTCGGCTGCCACTGCTAATCACAATTTGTTGTCCGAAAATGAAAGGTAGTACAGAATTTAAGATATAAATAATTGTTCAGTCATAACATGTCTGGCATAGTTGAAACCAAAAATCGATGCTACAAGCTACAGCATTCCAGTCTTCCATGATCACCTCATCTACTAACTTATGATCCTGTACATTGTTGAATTAGTGACCTTGCTTTGTAATTTATATTCTATTTCACTTTGCAAGTAAATCCGACAATGTAAACAAAGCGTAAGAACGTTTACCAAAAATTAATTCGGAACCAGGTTATAGGAAACTAGTCAACCTTTACAAATATTAGTTCAGGCAATGTTGGAAACGTCTTTTAAGATATTTGACAATATTTTCCAATTTTCACAAGATAATTGACAATTTCAGCCTACAGCCAGCAACTTCGAGCACCACAAAATGTTGTTCAATTATTGTGTATATTTTTTTAAGCACAAAAATTTCTTCTAGCTTGTACGTTACCAAGTATAGGGTTTCCTCTATCACTATATCCTCCCATGGTCATCACGTGACTGTGATCAGCGGTAACAATTATCAAGGTGTCATTGTCAGACGTCATGTCCACTGCTTTCTTGACAGCTTCATCCAGAGCCAAAGTGTCATGAAATGTCAAATAAGCGTTGCTGTCGTGGTGTGCGTGATCTGCAAAAGAGAAAATGTCAATTTCTTAAATTCACATGAACGATGGAACATAAGATATTATTTGTATTGCGTAAAGTTACTCGCAATATTTATCCAAGTAACACCATTTCACAAGTAATTTATGCTCAGTATACTTACACCAATGGTAAGATTTGTACATATTGCAGAGGGTATTCCAGAAACGGTTGGGTTGACTGAATTGATGGCAATGCACAAATATTCTAGTTTTAAGTGACTCAAAAAAACTTAAAACATAGCAAAAAGTTGGTTGATGAATATTAGGTTGGCGCAGTAAAAAAAACTCTGCTTCTGCTATTTTGTAGGCCGGTTTATGATCGAACAGATTCATGGCCATATTAAAATGAAAACTCGCGCGCCAACAGTGAGAAAATGTGCAAAACAAACTTGGAAAAATCGCACAAGTACAAAATTGCAATGGGTAATTGCAAGAAGTTTGTTAATTTTTAAGTTGCGTAATCCATACACGGTTGCGTCAATGCTATTCAATTAGTCATTAAAATATGATACTACTGCCAAAATATTTTTCATCTGAATACTAGATGAAACATATATACACGAAGCAGAATTCCAAGCAGGAGTTTGCAACAAGTTTACATTGTAGTTTGTTGAAAAGATGGTAAATATGGAATAAGCTTTTTGGTAAATATGGAATAATCTTGTAATTTTGAACAAGCTTGTAATTGCAAGGATTCTACCTGTTGTTGGGCAAAATTTTATGTGCGATAAGTCGCCCTGCACAGAAACTGCGTTTATTTACGATTTGATTACTTAGTTGTCGTTCAGGTGCGCTTTTGTTCTGGCTAAATTCGGTGAAACTTTAGCAAGCGCTTTATCATACAAGCAAACCGCGCATTCGCCTTGCTCAAGTCGCTGTGTAGGACGAATTGTTCTCAACCTGCTTAAATTTTGTGACACCATTGCAGTGCTGCACTAGTCCACAACTGTTATGTGAAAACAGCAAATGTTTTATGCGGCAACGTTAAACCAATTTCTTCTGGTGGATTGACCTTGCCTTTGAAGCAACGCATTTGCTTCCACAAATCATATAACTGCATTGCGCATGTGCCTCATACTTAGTGCAACCAGAGCACCAGACTTTTCCTTACTGCTATGAACTGTTCCCTGTACACTGTAAGTAGCTTTCGCCCTAGGGAGGTCTGCAGCCTAAATGACCCTTGGTCCTTGGCAGCTTCCCACTCCCCCAGGCATTTTATAAATCGGTCTACTTGGAAGTCATGGCAGCCCGATATTATAACAAGCGTGCTGGCGCCTTTCATGGGTGTACGCTTTATGCTTGTGTTTCATCAAAATAATTGTGTTAGCGCCATCAAGCGTACGCTTTATTGTTACTGCCATATATATATCTTCGGTTTTTTCATGTATTTGTGTTTTCCTTGTTACTGCCGTGCATACTTAAGTTGCATGTGGGAGTGAAGACGTTATAAAATATAACATGTGCAGACATCGCAGAAAGGCTGCACACATTGTGGGCATGAATTCTACTCGATTGTTCACTACAACTTTTGCAATGTCTCCAACGTGACAGCAATGCATGTAAAAAAGAGATTTGGAGACCACGGAGACAACCTGTGTTATACGTTTTCTTGCTTTTAGAATTAGCATGTGACAACTTTGGGCGGCCATAGTGGCGTTCCCAAACACTGCACGACTGCTTCGCTCAAAATCAGCTTTTCAATGGTCTTTCTTCCATGATGTGGATTTGTGGAGTGTGCCACCGTGGAGCATTTTATTTATTATGTGTTGTCTCTCTCATGGATTTCTATCGTGTGGAACATCGGTTTATGTGCATCATACAGTAAACATTTTCTAATGACTAAATCAGTGGTTCTCATAGTGGTCGATATCGACCCCCAGGGGTCAGTTGGACCATCCAAGGGGTCGATAAATAATCACAGGGTCGAATGGGGTCACTGAATAACCAGGGGGCAATGAATAACCGCTGAGGTCTACTGGAGCAATGAAGCCTCCAATTCAAAATTATTGTTAATCGGGAAAGGATTGCAAACGGCGTTTTTCAACAAATAAAAAAAATTAAGAGGGCTGGTCAAACCTCAGCTACAGTTTGAAAGTACATTCGGTCCGAATAGTTTTTTATTAAATCATCCATTGTATGTACTTTCCACGATGGGTGTAAGCAAGGAATCGAACAGCAAATTTTTAATAGGAAATCGATTTCACGTAAAATTACGCATCCTCAGTCC
>JGI24022J15233_10002288_pt1 | contig 17712 bp, 8 predicted proteins | sample Ectturendosymbi2_FD_15233 | JGI IMG/M metagenome (IMG submission 15233) | reverse complement strand
TGTTCGCTAATGGTTGGTTTACTGCATGCGATGGCTTTTATGGTGCTTCTGCTTATTGGCTGAGTCATATGAAACAATAAACCATTACCATTACCATTCTGCTTTCATTCTTCTGCGACGATTAAAACCTGCAAGCGTATCTATTTTTCATAGTTAAAGGTCACAAAGATGACGGTAAGTAAATCAGTCACAGTTTATAAGTTACAAAGACCAGCACCAGACTTAGAAAGTTGTAGGCTGAAGCTATGCTCAGATTGTTTATCGCTAAGCATTGTTCTACTGTATAAAAACATGCAACCATTTGAAAGAGATCGTCAAGAACTGTGTGTCATGCGCAACAAACGAGGTACGCTACAGTTACGTTGCTCAAAAAGTCAAAATGTTGACTGAGAGAAACTTGTGGTCCGAAAAGTTTGTTGGCCAAGGCCGGCATTTTCAGCCCATGCTTACTGAGAGCGAGTGCAAGACGAAATTTTTGTATATTGCATAACTTTAGGTTTATTTTAATCATGTTAAAAATGACAGATTTTTAAACAGAATTTCACTGCTTTTAGCAAATTTTAGCTGAAAATTTGTGACAAGACTTTTAGCAGAATCTAGCAGTTTTTTGTGACACCATTTATCAGATTTAGGGTGAGGTNACAACCATCTGGAAACACTGTCGGTCAATACGATACACTCAGACTGTCATGTCACGATACGAAATGGAGAAAGCATGCAGAGGGTAAAGCTAGAAACACGGATGGCTTCTCACACTATGATTTTAACAGTTGATGGGATGTTTATTAAACTTAGGGCCCCGTGCTCTTTAAATGCTACGGGCCCCGCGCTACCTTAATCCGGCACTGAGTAAAAGCATTGTATTGAAAAATGTATTTGCGACATTATTGGGACTTTTCGGCGCCCTCCAGTGATTCAGTGCCAGGGCCAGGGGCATTTTTTCCCCTCGTGTTGCGTCCCTGTACATCTATTGGATATTTTACACAAGGCGTATGTGAGCGGGAAGCAAATAATGTTTCCTTACATTGCTTAAAATGAGGTTATCCTGTGCAGAAGTTTTTTTGCGTGGAAAGGCATCATTCATTTATTTATTGGCATGCGCCTTAAGCGAACCACCGGTGAGCAGCTACTGCATTTCCTCATCCTGTTTCGCATCAAGCAGAGGCAATATGAAGGAATATTTTCTTTTCATTTTATGTTGCATTATTTTCTGAAGTACGGGACTACAGTAAGGAAAAGGGTTTTGATGTAATAAGAGTCGAAATCGAAGCCTCAAGATTGGATCATTGTTCTTGCATACCACCACCAGGGGCGTAAGGAGGCTAGATGGCGCCATAAGCGTACAGCATGGGGATGCAGGGGATGTGGTCGCATCCCCGATGCTGGAAAATTGACCATTATATGGGCAAAAACTGTGAACATTTGGGCAAGTTATACAGCAGCTACATTCACATTTGAATGAGGCAGTTTCTATGACGCCATAGGTCGTGTTCATGGGTAACAAAGATGTATCATCCAACATAGCTTTGGGCAACACGAAGAATCATCCCAAACCCTAAGTGGGGTTCTTACAAATGGGGCAAAAACGTTTTTGGTTTTGGATAAGTACCGTGCAATACTTCACCTGTTTTGAGCAAAGGTAAAAGTTGTTCTTGATTTTGGGGTACTTTTCCAAGTAAATTACCACAATTCGTAAAAAAAACACTTTTTCACAGTGCATCAATGGTAAAAGTTTTGTTGAGACTATTTTGCCATTCTTTTTGCCAGTAATGGCAAAATTGTCACTTCCTATAAGTTAACTAGAATCAATTCCAACAGCCTTCATCAAATTTGAGCTTATTGAAAAACATCGTTCAGGTTCTGGATAAAATTAGAAACCTTTGGGAAAATGAGGAGCAGTTGGGTAGGTCCAACAACTTCAATTAAATTTAAGCAAATGAGAAAAGCTTTGTGTTAATTTTGGTGAAATTAAAAACATTTACACAAATTGGAAACATTTGGGTAAAGTCCATCAGCCAAATCAAATTTGGCAATTTGCAACAGCTTAATTCTATTGTGGGTAACTTTAAACAGTCGTATTCAAAATTGGGCTATATAGAAAAGCTCCATTGAAATTCTATTACATTTAGAAACATCTAAGTGGATTATAAGAACTTTAATCAATATTAGATAAAATTAGAATCATTTGGGTAACTTTCAACAACTTCAAAACACATTTGAACAAATTAGAACAACTTCATTCAAGTTTGTGTGAAATTAGAAATATTTCCATAAATTGGAGGAATTAGGGTAAATTCCAACACACTAAATGAGCTTACAGCAAGCGGCAATAGCTCCATTCACGTTTGGGCCATGTGGAACAGCTTCATTACACTTTGGGTAACTTCAAGCTGCTTCATCTTAATTGGGTAATGTATAAGTGCTTCATTAAAATTGGGAGAATATCGGAAACATTTGGGCAAATTCCAACAGCCTCAAATGGAATTCGGATATATGAAACAGTTTCACTCAAACTTGGGTACTATTGGAATGATCTGGGTAAAGTAGAAGAGGTTCATTCATATTTGCATATGTTATAATACATTTGGGTAAATTGAAACAGCCCAAATCAATTTTGAGTTATTTGAAATAAACTCATTCAAATTAAGGTAGACTTCGACATATTGTAAAATTAGGAACATATAGTGGTGAACCACCTTCTAACTAACTTTTGTGAACATCCAACTGGTGATGCTGTTAAGTGTTTTTAGCTATAACAACAAAAATGTAGCTGCAAATAATGTGAGTTGATACTGTGACGTTTTCCTGTTTCAGGTTTTTCCATGCTGTGAAGTTTTCAAGGCTACACTTGTTGCTGTTATGCTTTTCTAGGCCTACTTAGTAAAAGCAGCTGTGAATCGCTTTTTTATAATAATGTAGCTTTGATTCAGTATTATGAAGTTTATCATTGTTGGAAGTAGTACTTCATCAATGTGCAGCTGAAAATTGCTTGGTGGTAATAATGTTGTGTACTGTGGTAAGAAACTGTAATGTTTTCATGTTTCAAATTTGTTGTGAAATTTGCAAGTGTGAAATCTGCTGATGTGAAGCATTCATAAATACAATTAACAAAGTAAATGCAGCTATGATTTCATACTGTTTAGGTTTGCATATTTTCCATTTGTTTCATGCAATTAATTTCACATGTTTCATCCTGCCAAATTTTCATGTTTCAATTTGATGCTGTGAAGTGAAGTTTTTATGAACAATGCAGTCCAGGGAAGCACTGCCATTTTTATAAAATATTCTTGCTGAGGTTATAAGTCATTTCTCATGGGAAATTTGCTTTTGCACACATTCCTTGGTAGTTGATCACATACGCTGCAGTAGTAATGTCAGAATCAGTTCCATATTGCTATTTCTTCTCAGCATGTTGTGTTCAGTGCACATTCAACTGTCTAAACTGGAGTGTTTTTTGGTTTTCATAACGTCACTTTGGAATTTGTAAAGTCATGATTAGAAGCTGCAGGCGTAATGAAAAAGATTGATTACTAGTTGAGGGCATAAGGCTTTGATCCCCATAGTGATGCACTCTTTTTAGGATTGCGTTTATTTACCTCGTTGATTGTATGATTTGGTAATGAAGAGGTGCATAAACAGTAGTAATTTCAAACTCAGTGTTGAGAAATCTGTCAGTTTCCAGTTCATCAACGAGATGGAAATACCCGCATTAACGAACTTGCACGGCCATGCGTTGCCGCTCTGAATGTAATTTGTACATGAAAAATTGCAGGAGCCTGATTCCACGCACAAATTGATTTGTTACTGACATTTGACGATTGCATGGTAATTAGACATGCAGACACCTTGATTTGCTCATAGTAGTGCTTTTGGTCTTAACATTAAGATTTTCTGTTTGTAGGTTATTTGTGAAGAACAAGGTGAAATTTGGGTAAAAATCTTTGTATCTTCAAAAACAGGCACTCACGTACACCTATGGATGGAGCCCGGGACAAGAAGCAAGTTTGGCGTCCTATGTTCGAACTGAGGTCTTTCGGAAGCAAAGGTATTGAAGTTAGTACTTGTGATACTTTTGGGACTTTTTGACGCCCCCGCTGTCATTCGGCGCCCAGGGAATTGTGCCCCCCTTGCTACCCCTCATTACGCCCTGACCACTGCCAAATGCAATAATCGCGTATTCGACACACAAAGTCCTTACAACCATAGCAAGTCGCATATGCTTCTTGTGGTTATGTTTTATTGCGATTTCTATGCATATAGAACATCACCGTGCTCATTACCTATAGCAGTCAAAAACATTTGTAAATGTTAATTATGAAAAACAATGATTTGAACCGCTAGTAATACCATGATTGCGGACAGAGAAGAACATTATCTACTTAATTTTTTTTAACAAAATCGCTCAATCAATTGCAAGATTGCCCGGTTAATGCAAAATCAATCAAAGCTAAGCTTTGCAAATAGAGTATTTTCCAAATAAGTTAAGCATTTCAAGAAAATCAAGCCAAATTGGCTACATATTTGAATAAAAATCACTTATGAGAATGACGGTGATTTACTCAATTGATCGACATGACCAACCCAGCTTCTACCTTTGTTGAATTTGAAAGTTAAAACACAACAATATATTGGTGAACCTACAGTGTTTCAACATATACCCGAAAGCATGCAATCTTGTTTCAACGATACGAAATATACAAATGCTTCGATATTTCCTGTGACGCTTCACCAGAACGAAACCATTCAACAAAGATTAAGTGCACAGAAGTAATAAAATAAATCCGACATATACCACAGAAATCATGAAACGTCGTCTCAAAAATTTATGATTGGGCTTCGTAAATGACGGAAAGAATTCCCTTATTTTATGAGCTAATCAAAAATTAGCTGAAAATATTAAAATTCCATTGATTTTATTTACGTCAAATGTAACACCCAGTTTGCTTTGCCGATAATAAAGGCGTCTGAGATCTTTTGGATTTTATTTCTTATAGGAATGCTTGCTTTCATCTCGGCAAACATTCAGTTTTATAATTTGAGGTGAATGGCAGTCAGCTCAGAAGAAACGCTTTGGGAAATGTTTCTCAAACGTCTTGCACATCCACGATATAACAAAAATGAGTAAGCATTAACTTCAACAAAAACGTGTTACAACGCGCATAGAGACAAAACGCCACAACGACGTTGCAGTGAGCTAAAGAAATAGTTGCATACACAATTTGCAAAACATCCCGAAGAATGCGATCATTTTGCTGAAATCACTCAGACCAACAATTTGCTTCAGCTTGTGAGTGTTATATGCAGTTCTAGTAATTCACGTACGTGCTAAAAGATCCAAGGTATTCGGTCAGCAAAGAATAACAATAAGCGTAGAGTTCCTGCAAAGGAAAATAACATTTTGCTACTTTTTAGTTCAATTTTAGGAAGTATGAAGCTATTGTGAGAAAAGACTGGTAATAACTGCACAAGATAATTTGTGAGGAGACATACCGGAATTTTGCTTGCGAAAAACAAGTGGAAGCTTCAACTATTCCTTTCATCAATTTGAATCCTTTGGTCAATTTTCATTTCATGAAAAGATTTTTTTTGGCGATGAGCGCAGTATTGCGAAGTGATTTATGCAAGCAATATTTGTCAAAAATATCCATTTACCCACGGCTTATGGAAACATATATCTGTTATAACCAGGATATAAAATTTTAATGCCACCACGGATTGCAAGAGAGTTTAAGCTCATCATGATCAACTTTTTGAAGATTTCAGAGCCTTACAAGTTGTTGCAAAACGATTACTGGACGGAATGATCATACCAGACTCAAGATGGCTTCGCGTTTTATTATTTCACATCCAAATTTGCCTGTTTCGTAATTGGCTTACTGATATTTAAATTCAATTTTGCCTGTTTCGTAATTGGCTTAGTGAACTTTAAATTCCTCACATGTTTTCACGGTTTGGTAACAGATTTTCCTTGGTTACTTTTTTTCCTTTCGTAGCTCTGTTTTTGTTGGATTCACCCTTAGTTTTGGGGATTTTGTCTCTATTAATTATCTTTAATTATTCGTTGTTTGCTTTGAGACGTTTCTTCTTTGAAAATATTTTATTTCTGTAATTCCACTAATTTTCAGTTTTGAGAGCTTTCCTTTTCGTGCTTGCATGTTTATCAGTTTCATTGTTAATTTTGTTTTGTTTATTTATTTGTTTTCTCCTTATAATCTTTTTCGTAGTGTGTAGGCTGCTGTGCAGTATTGCTGATGTGTATCTGTACTGGTATTGCCAGTAGTTTTTATGCATTTCAGGTTGGGTTTACGATTGGAAAGTGTGTTACGCACAGCTACAACCACTAAAACATCCCGAAGAATGTTTAACCACAAAATCGTTTATCAAGACACTTAGCAGAACGTCGATGTTGAGCTTTTACTAGAAGGATTCGTGGTTTACAACTGCATTGTGCTCCTGATCGTGCTCTAGTAGCTGGGAAGATGTGTTTCACCCTACTTCATATCGCAGATACTTTTCAATTTGATCAATGTTTTCGAGTTTTTCATGGTTAACGGAAGGTTGTGAAAAGGTTCTACTTTCGCTGCTTCGGCTTGTTTTCGAGACCATCAATAGACCCACAACGTGGCTGTATAAATGTATTCTTGCAAGCACGTTGTGCCACTTGCACAGCCTGTGGCCTGCTGCAAATTTATTGTTGTTTGTTGCGTCACTGCACACTTGATACTTTGTTTTGTTGAAGGCATGTTGGTTATTTCCTTTCCTATGTAAAGTGGTCAGCTGGTTTTTCAATACGATTCTTTTTGGTGGTTAGCTTTAACTCTATTTTATACTTCATGCACGTCGAAAAGCTGATGATGCTTGCATAATAGGCGAAATATATTCTCTGATAAGATCGTGGTGTCCCATCTTGACTATGAAAGGATTCCTTTCGATGGACGGTATTTTGCTTTTAAGACGAAAACTACAGATTTTTCTTTTCTTAATGGTTTGAATATGCGTTTGCTAAATATTTAATATGAATATTTCGAAAATCGCATGAAATGCACCAATAGCATCATTATTTTTTGCTGCATCTCATTTAATTGTGGCAGAAAAATTAATGTCATCTGCAAGTGCAAAAGTAAACAAAAACAAGCTGACATTTATTGCTTCTGAAACATTATTAATCAATTATTTGGTGTGTATGAAGCATATTTCGAGTTAAAATTCAGAGGCAAACTGCAAAACAAAACATCCGGTCAGAGATATGTACAATTGTTTGGAATTCAATGGAAAAATTATCAGGTAAATTCAGTGATTGTGAGACCAAATTAACTATGAAACAATTGCAAACGAGCAACTGAGCTGCCCAATAACCTTGTCACTGAAATTTCACTCCACTCTCATATTGGGGATTTGCAATGAGGTACAAATTTCTATTAGTCAATTTGTCATGGTGCCAACATTCCAGTGGCATTGAAAACGTCAATCAACTTATTTGCATTAACTTCAGTGAGCTCACCAAATTGTTAACCATATTTGGTCTCATGTCTCTCAGGTCCTTGACTGTTCTGAACATGTCTACTTTGTTCTGTGACTTACAACGTTCCAGTACATTGAGTGACGTAATCACCGTCCCGGTTTTGCTGCACCCATCTCTGTCAGAAAACAAGTTCATACACTGTAGCAAATATCGAAATGGAAATGAAAATATTTGAATCGCATAAAAGTTCTTTTTCAAAAATTCTTTTCAAAATTTCTACGTTTTGGAATTACACGTTGCAATACAACGTTTACAAACTCTGAAACATATTGCATTTTGCTTTTTTTATTGTTATACATGAGCATCTTCCTATATTTTCGATGTCTTTTCAAAGTTACAAAATATGGTTGTCACTTTTAAATAGAAATTGAGTAAAAGTAATTTAAATTACAAATAACGAATTCTTTGTGATCAACGCTTCCATTTGATTTGAATAAAATATATTTCAACTTCCGCATAGAATTTACAATCTGGTAGCACTGATAGAATACGATTTAAAACGTCAACTGCTTGTGAGGTTTTCTGGTACCTAACTAATAACTATTCTCTCAAACTGTTGATTGTTTTATATATAACTTTTATTGCGAGAGTGGTGCACAAGATCCGAAATTGTCTGCAATCGAAAAGTATTCTTATTTTTATAAAAAACAGTAAATTAATTTTCATTTATACAACATATCGTACCTGCAACAAATCAAAACGACTTCTCCTTTTTCTTCGTTTCTCTGCCGTTTCATTTGGTCGACAATGTTTATGACAATTGATTCCTTAGGGGGAGTAACATCATTTTTCCAGCAAGTAACGTGCAGAACAGTTATCATCTTCTGTTGCTACGAAAACAAAAAAACATGTTTGGAAGATTTATATGACCTGTTATTGGAGCCAAGTTTTCAACGTACCATTCCATCATGACAGCGCCCTTACACGCTTCTTTATATTTGAACATAAGGTTTTTGACCGCCTTGCAGTCATCTTTGAAATACATTTTTTATATCCGTTAATCTTTAATCAGGATGTTAGAAATAAGAACATGACTGTGAAACTTTCTTTGCCAAAAACATTGTCTAAATCGTTTTCATTCTACGCAACGTAGCGTTCCACAATAAATGTATGCATTTGTTGCAATGTGTGATTATTTCCCAAACTTGCAATATTGTTGATCAAAATGTGCATACGATGCCAGACTCTGAAAACGCAGCAACTTGCCATTGCAATCCTCATTAAGCGAGGAACCTGTATCTACGCATGCAACAGGTTGTTCGAATATTCGTCAGTGAATTAAACTTTATAAACCAATCTCTTCTATTCTAAATTTTGTACATACCACAATGTTATGCGTAATTCGTGTTGAAATGGTAAACATGTTTGTGTTTGGATAACTCACAGTAATTTTCAAAAAGATCTGTTGTATTTAGAAAACCCAGGAATAGCAAGTAGTGCTTGGGCATGCATTTCATGGAATGAATCAGATAGTTGTGTTTAGACATTTTCGTGTTGGTTTCCATCCACTAGGTTAGAAGATAATCTGTAGTCTTGGAACGTCGTTGAATATTGCTTGTAAACTTATACTATTTTTACAAAATGTTTGATTCTCTAGATGCAAAATGTCACCATCGTTTACTTACGCCCTCCGGAATTACCAATCTTTGCACAAACAAGATACCGTAATTAAAACTAGAGAGATTAATACTACCAATTGTTTAGTTTTCCAGCTATTACAAAGATTTAAAAGCAAGGTTGATTGTGAAAAGAGGAATATTAAAAACGTAGCACAACTAGAAAGCAATTGTTTCAGTGTTGTGTCACTGCAACCAGAATCAGGCATGTGAGCTAGTTTATTTTTTAACTCAACTTACAAACATTTTGGCAGTGGTGGAAACTTTCAATGATAAAATGTTATATTCTCCCAATTTCTCAGTTCCCTCCACAGAAACCAACATATCTTCGAACTGCAAATTATCGTCCGCATTCCAGAAAGGTTCCTTCGAATAAATTAGTGTTTGAAGCAAGAACCAGATTTTTTATTTCTTTAATATTATGTGCAATATGACAATATTGACAAAGTTTCGGTAAACGTTGTTTCAAAAGAAAGGCGAATTTCAAGAATCATTTAAACTCACAGGAAAGCGGTTACTTGATTTAGCAGGATAAACTGAAACCTTTACCTCGTTTGTCATAGCAAAGAACGCACCTCGTTTTCCAAAACAACAATCAGAGAGATGTTTTTCATCAGCATCATTTTTAAGAATAGGCCGATTTCGTTGTTGCTTGGAATTTGAGCAGCAATGAATTTTATTTCTGAACCCAGATCCTGAATAAGACATAAAAGTCAAGATTTGGTTGAATAACCATGTTGAAACAAGGATATTGTCACAAAACCCCCAACACCTGATTTATGTTGAACCAAGGAGTAACGTTTTTGTTTATTAATGGTCGCTGGTTTGCTGTCTGGTGACAAAAGTACGAACAGTAAGACATGGTATTTAATGAACTTTCTAAAACCGTTCACAGTGTTATTATCATTCCGTTTAACATTTACTGATTCGTTTTTCAAAACGATCTCAACAAATTTTTTTTTACTTGGGGTTGGTCAACCTTGTGATCATCAGCACAAGAAAGTTTTTTGCAGAATCTAGGAAGCAAAAATGTGTCATTTTCTATTATCTCTAATACATTTCCATTCTATTTCTTCATTTCTGTTTGTGGTGGGGTCAGCAGTACCAACCGACATTTCAAGATGACCCAGAAAAATAGCGTCACGCAACTCTCATTTCAAAGAACATAAATGAAAAATATTTTGAATATCAAATTTTCAAATCAGGAAAAAGAATTCAAATGTCTGGTTGGCAGATTATGCCCTCGTGCTTAACGCTTCACCACCAAGCAAGACCTATATAAAAACTCAAAATTTTTTCTATCAACCATGTATTCTACTCTAGGTCAACATTATATGACATGCATAGATTCTTGAGTTCTTAAATCCTTTCAACACATTCACGTTGATATACATCAAGAAATGTTTTGTATCAGTTTGACCACTTACATGCATGCATTTAATACTTTGTTTCTGTCCCACATTTAACGCAGTTATTCAATGCGGTTTTGAGTTTTAAAATCCTTTTTTCCAAATTAACATTGAAATTCATCACTAAAAGTCTTGCATTAATTTGACTACTTACATACATTTACTATTTTGTTTGTCCTACGTAGTACTGTAGTTATTCAATGCTGTTGTTTCACTCTACCAATCAACTACTTTTCACTCACCCACACCCTTGTGGAGCTTCCAGAAGTGAAAAGAATTTAATACCGTTTATTACTCAAATTCTGTCGTCGCTTTTAATTATTATTGAATATTTTTATCCGCACTTCATGTCAAGATCTTTTTAGCATTTCTTTTTTCTTTATTTTACAATTTAATTCAATTGTTGTTGCCCTTGTTGATCAGTAAACGTAACTACAAATTATATATCCATTCTCAATCACTTTGCCCTTGCTTGGTCTGACTTCAACCCATACTATTAGTCGCAAAAATGCAAGAATGAACTTCAAGTTCAATCAGAACATGTAGTATTACTTACAAAGCGCAATTTCTCAGGAGAATTGCATCTGTCCCCAATTTGTCATTTAAAAACACGGATGCATCCCAAGCAAAAACGAAAAATCCTTAAATTACCAAAAATTTATCAAAAATTATGTAATTAGTTGGCTTTAACTGAAACGTCGCTTCATGTTTACAAAATATGTTTTTCTACAAAACTGAAATTTCTTTATACGAGTAGTATCAATGCAGAATGGCTGAAGGCAAGAACAATTAAAAAATGTGATTGATTTTCAAAATGCTGTCATAGAAATGTCAAAGTCTGAAGAAATCATCAAAACACTTTTTTAGCTGATGGTGTTTTTATGATATATTACGTAAACTGTTTACACAAAATTGATTGAAAGTAAGAACAGATTGTTTTTGCATAAAGCGATAGTTCTAATCTATCTCAAATCACCTCGATATACGAAGCATTCAGAGTCTTTGTATTTTCGTCAGCTTCGGACCACACAGCAATTTGATTGGTTGAGTCTGTGAGGAAGAAGACATTACTTGTACACACCGGTTAAAACCTTTTTTGCAGGGTAAAGTCCATCCAGATTTTTTGCTCCAAATGTTTAAATATATGTTGAAAAATACTAAGTTTGAAAAAAACAACATGAGTTCGAACGAAATCAAGTATGTTGGATAATTTCGAAACAATTGCTTTGGTTGTCACGAGAAAAGGCAACGAACGAGATACAACAGATGAAAAAACAATTGTGGAAAACACTTGGCCAGTGGTGCAAAATACACAAATGTAAGTAAGCTATTGCTGCGAGTGAGGTAAACCCTTAGAAAGTGGGCTGTGGGAAACGTCATGGGTTAACCATGGGCAGTCTTCCACAGTGAGAGCGGCTGCTAATTAACTAAGCCATTACATTCAGTGTTGAAAATCCAGATTTCTGGTTTGTTGAATTTATTAACATGCTTGTGATTCCCAATGGTATTTGCTTGTACCTGCAAAATTAATGGTGTTGGACTTCATTTAATTTAACCGTTACCGTGTCTGATCATTTTTGTTTTCACTTCACTGTTCAAATGAAATGCATTTCTCCGAAAGCGAATCTAATCTAAGGACAGCATTGCTGAAGTTTAAATCACAACAAAGTTTATGTGATTCGCCACGCAAATAGTACATCACTGAATACACAATTGAAGTCTAAAACTACATTCTCCTTACATTCGGTTGTTAGATCTTCCGCGCACTTTCCGTCCTTATATTTATCTATGTCGTGTACATATTTTCGATAAACTTGTTTGTAAAACGTAAATAACTTATCCAACAATATTCATCTAATTGTTCCTGTATCTTCATTTACACTTGGTATGAGCGTAATCAAACGCTTCCTTCAAATTGTGCCAGCTGCTGTTTATACTGCATAGAAACAAAACTAGGTCATTCGAATACAAATGACTTGTACGGAGGGGTAATTGCCAATACTGTGTGCATTTTCATTTGTTTAAAACGTACGGGCAAGCATTACACTTCTTGTAGAAACTGGATGCTTAGAAAATGGCCTTTAACCATGTTGAAGCAATACTGCAGTTCCCGACATCAGGAATTAAATTCCTGCTGTTTCATTGATGCAGTGTTACTCCGTTTCTGACATTAGTTCGTGGCGACTGTGCCACATTTTGACTGCTTCGAATTCACAGAGGTGTCACTCCCACTAATTGTATTGGTGAAGTCAATTTTATTTTAATTACATCTTAAAATGACGTGGCACTGGCTTGTTTCCCTGAGGAGATGCTATAACTTTTAATAAACAGATTGCTCGTATCGTCACACCCTTTTGTTTGAATAGAGGGCAATGTTTGATTGCTTGGCAGGTACGATTTGAAATAGAGTGACAATTGCCTGTTTGAGATTGACTGAAACGAACGGACATTTTACCTCTGTCAATTTTTATAATAACAGTTTAGTGCTGTTTAGTATTTTAGAAACCGTAGCGTTTTTCTGGGGCAAGTCTCGAGTCTTGAATACAATGATTCTCACATAGGCAACAGCACGATGAGCTGTTGCTTATGTGGGAAAATTTCTCTAGGTCTTAATTGGTGAATCAACAACAAAAGGAATTTGCTGAACTCCGCACAAAATTAAAGAATTAATCAAACATTTGATGGAGTTACATTTGAAAAGCAAAAAATATTCAAAAAAACATTCGACGCACTTTTCCCTATCGCAAATATACGAGCCACATTAGACAAGAATATATTATGTACGCTTGCAACAAATAAGGATGTGTTAGTTTAACTGTTTTTTGAAACTTTTAAAACGACTTCATTTAGACGCTTCGTTTCATGTTATTTTAATAAATGCAGTCTGACAAGGCTTGCAAGTTTTGCTAGAAGGAAAATGCATATGCATGCATTAACATTCTTTCATTCCCATCATATTGCAACAAGTTTATTTCTCACATGTTTTCACAGACGAGTTAATTTTTTCCCAGTTTGGACCGAATCTCCAGTTTTCCAAAAGTTGATATTCATCATGAATAAGGATTTTTCTGAAACAGCAATCTACTGAAAAAACGACAAAACAATTTTTTCGGATGGAGTCTGCTCGCACTAACATATTGTTACTCTATACGCAAATATCTACTGCTTCATACAAAATGTTTGTGCAAATTGGATCCATTGATTTCTTCATATATTGAAATTAAAGATTGGTTTATACTTCTCGCCTCATATGATCTTTTCATAAAAGTTTTAACATTTCAAAAGCAATTCCATTTTATCATAAATGTTTTATTATCATTTACAACCAGGAAATCCTACTAACAATTCAACTAATCTCCAATCTTTAATTGTTTGATACGAAGATTTTGCATTGACTAGTAACTTTTTGATGAGAATTGGCGAAAAAAGACTTTCAAACTCACTTTACCAAAAAGGCTAATGAGTTATAACGTTCAAGGTATTTTTCATACAAAATTCGTCTGGAGATTTAACGAAGTTCAACTGAGGTGCTTGTATTTTTCCATCAGCTTTTATTAATTTTATTGGCGAGGAACAGACATATTGAATTTAATGGTGGAAAATTCGACAGCGCGTGTCTTATCTACGTATGATCAAAATGATTTTATTTTCAATAAACAGGCTTTCCTAGCTTCTGGGAAATCAATCCAATGATGCACAAAGAAGTTGCATAAAAATATACACCTTTTTATTTATTTTTTTAACCGACCAAGGCATTTTTCAAAGCAACTAAATAAGTGATTACCCTTAGCTTTATGCTTATTATAATCAGAAACAGGAATTGTAATTTTCGTTAGCAGACCTTTAGATAGCAGAAATCTTCATACAAGAATCATGTCAGTATAATAACTTACAGTATGCAGTGATACCTCTCAAAACGTTACAACCATTTGTGGATTAATTGCGTACTACTGATTGCTTAATTAATCAAACTAACAATTCGCTTTGAGGCATGCTCTGCACGTCAGACGGAAGACGATCACTGAAAGGAAGAGCTTCTTGTTCAACAACCAGTTGGTATACAAAGGAGTATTGCTTCTGTAAAACATACCATTATTGGGAAGAGTTTGCTTCAGTACAAGAACAGCACAATTACAAACTTTGTTCAATAAAAAGTGCAAAAATTTACTTTGTAAGCAACAATGTTTGTAGCGGAAAGCACAACTACAGTCTTTTTTTGTATTTTTCTAACTTGAATAGGCATCCACTAGACTATTCTATTGACGAATTGCATTGATAAACAGACCTCACCCATAATAGTGGTTGTAATAAGACAAATTTAGATTGAAAATTCACATTTGAAGAAATCTTTTCAATCGCAAGCATGTGAAAACTACTTTTATGGTTTAATGCTGTAGGCTATGTTATGGTATTTTTTAAACCATAACATGAATGGAACGGAATGTAACATTGACGTTGTTTCTAAAACCACGTTGACAGTATCGCAGAACGCATGTGTTAAAAAGTAATATATGGTGTTTGTGTACGTCGTTATCGCATGGCGTGTTGTCATAAAAGGTCATGAATAGCGAGATATACTTGTATTATAAACTACGTATGAATTGTGTGCGTGTACCGCCATGTAGTTGTGTTATAAATTTGTTGCAGTATTGTATATGTATGTAATCGCTGTGTATATGTGTGTGAAAGTCAAACATTTAAAATTTCGCACAACGATAAGCTAGTGAGCAAGCAAACCTGTAGAGAAATTATCAAAGCATAATGTCAATAGACATATCACGTTGTCAACGCAGAACGTTACGCAACCAAACGCATGCATCGGAAACACTTAGGATAATTGCAGATTACCGTACCGCCGAACACCGCGATGCCGCGATGCAACAACTGCAACTCTGACGTTTTAGCAGAGCAGATTGCGCAACTCTGTGCAACTAGATGATTGACAGTGCAGCAATAATTGACTGACGGCTGCATTGCCAAACAACGGTATTGCGCAACAAAGAAACAGACGAACACAGTCTGACAAACAACCTTGATTTGCGAACCGAGTGCAAAATTCAAAGGGCCGAGCGCATAAGCTCAAGGTCGAGTGCAAAGCTCAGTAAAAAGAACAAAGTTAAAAATTACATGTGACATCACCTAGCAACTTCCGCGAATATCAAAGCAAGGTATCCGGAGTGTCTGAACCGAAAAGGAACAAACGTAAATTACCGAAAAGAAAGCACATCACGCGACTAGGAAATCAAGTGAAAGACTGCCAACCTATAAATTCCGATGATCTTGAGTAGTCAACATGTTCGTTTCTCGGTACGATTTCGGAACGGTCACGGTGACAATTACAGTGGTTGATTTCAGCGTTTAGCTGACTTTTAAAGCATTACAGTCAAAACCTTATGGTATGATCTCTCCAAAAATCGCGAGACCACGCCTTAAATTATAGGAAAGTAGGGTATAAGACTAGGAAACTCAAAACGATTAATGTTTGACTTTCTGTCGAATTGCAAAGCTACCGTAAATAGCGTCTTGTCGTGTAAAATTCGCTTTATCCATTGGTTAATGAGAATAAAATGCTCTGTGCGTTAAATCCACCACACGACTCCAGGGATTGCGTTAAAGTAATTCATGTTGGTTACTGTGCTAGTGTTTTGTAAACCCGCAGAGCAGATTAGAATATCATGGCAACTTAGTTGAACAGGTGGGTTTAACTAAGTCAAAAGAACCCACTCCTTGCAGGTTAGCAGAAACGGAGTAATTAAATAAATTACATCAAAACTAATCTAAGTTTCTAGTAGATTCTAATTCGGGCATTAGAAAACTAGATAACAGCTACATTATGATTCAAATGCTACTGCAAGTTATAATCTGCAACTGACACAGTTCGTCCGGTATACAGAGAGTTCATTTTCGTAAAAACCAACTTGATGACATTTATCACAAAAGTTCCGGAAGAAAGAAGAATTTCAAAAAGTTTGTCACTAGACAAAGATGTGCTTCTGTAGTCGACAGATTCAAAACTGAATCTACAGTAAAATACTGAATTCGGTTTGCCGTTACCACGGAAAATATGAACATTTGATATACTGCAAACACAATAGTATAGACTATGCAAAGCAACAAGAAAACCATGATTGATATAGTATCAGTTGAAGCAAAGTGTGGAGCAGCGTTTGTGTATGTCCGTTTTTCAATATTTAGGTTCAAGTTGCTGTTTTGTGTTTGAAACCAATGATCGCGAAAATTTTGTGTAAAACTCGTTGTAGATGCCTCAAAAGCTTCTAGTATATCAAACCAATACTTTGCGGAAGAAACAAAATAAGCGTTTATATAGACTGAAACGCCGACAAATTGATTTGGTTCAAAACCATATAAAATTTTGAAACTACAGTGTTTACTCGATTCTACGCCGCCCTTGATTGTAAGCCGCGCGAAATGATGTTAAAAAATTAATGTAAGCCGCTCTTGATTGTAAACCGCACTTGAACATAGATTAGCTAAGCCTCTGAGATACTTCGCGCACGAGCATATTTCGCGTTTATTCGTAACGCTGGTAATGATGCTTCACCACTACAACTGCCTTCTGTTCATCAAATTTCTCCTGTGACAGATGTGCAAGTGATGCTGATGAGAATATAATATGTGACAAAGGAGTTTGGTCGAAAAAACATAGCCAAGGAAAGACTGAGCGTCATCTGTGCTTTCAATAACGTAAAGAAATGAAAACATATAAGCTGCCCTATAAACCGCACGAAATGATGAAAAAAAAATTTATAAGCCGCGGCTTACAATCGAATAAATACTGTAATTCATAGAAAAATCAGTTGTATAAAGTATTCAAAGAAAAATGTTGGGAGCAACCTGCTAATATCTTTTCTTTCCTTCAACTTTTACCTAAAAATCCTAATGACACTTATGGCATGAGCTACATGGATTTTGGTTTTTGAAGCAGCACCTGCTGTTGGTCTCATTATTTCTGTCAAAATCTGTTCCTTTTATTTTTCTGTGCGTGCATCTTGTTGCAATTCCACCCCCACAATTACTTCAAACTTTATCTTCACCAATACAATGAACGTTAGGACCTTTCCAAACAAGCAAGCAGTATTTCATAAAGAGTTATAAAACTTTATACCTTTGACGAAGTTCGTATGGACACAATTTAACACAGAAC
>JGI24022J15233_10002283_pt1 | contig 17722 bp, 7 predicted proteins | sample Ectturendosymbi2_FD_15233 | JGI IMG/M metagenome (IMG submission 15233) | reverse complement strand
CTTTGCAAGTCTACTCTCCTTTTGAAATATCTCTGTTTCGACTATAAATAAAATACTTATAAGCTACTACTGAGCAAATAACAGGGTGCGACCGTTTGTTTGAGGGACGAGGTCTTGACGGCCTCGTTTTGAAAAGCTTATCTGTGCTTGTGGTGACCGAGGTACTTGCGTTAAGCGAAAGCGCGCTTTGTTTCTGTTTGTGTATCAAACGCACAGTTATTTCACTACAATTTCATTATAATGTAAGTTGTTGTTGATGGTGGAAGCGAAATTTGGAGAGAAATTAACATTTTTTAACAACAATTGCACTATGCCTTGTAAAACGGTTGCAAATTGGTGAGTACTGCTTCGCTGGATCGGAAGCACTTCGCTGACCTGCGTTGCGTCACGTGCTTTCTTTCCGCGTGCGAGACTGAAGAAAAAGTTCTGTCAGCCAACAGACAAGTGAAATAAGTCCAGACAAACAGTGCGGTGAGTCAGTGGTGCTGGAAAGTTTGCTTCGTCCACCAAACGTCATTATGCCATGAAAAGGCGGTTTTTATTCTGTATAATGAAAAAATTTTATCGTCTCTAACTAGATCAACACATGCAATGTAACGGAGTGGCAATTTGTTGCATGTTTTCAATTCGTATGAGACGTTTTGGCAGTCACCGAAGATAACGGAAGTGGTCTAATTGATTCGTAGTGGTGATTAGCGTAGCGGTGGTTAACGTGGTGGTGAGAAGTATCTTTAAACAATATGAACGTTTCAGTTCAGTGAGAAAAAAAATGGTTGAATTCTTTAAAGAATGTGAAAAATGACATCGACTTTAACCATTGTGGTATTGTTACTTGAGTCGTGTTTATCGTCATTTGGTCACAAACTCATAAGATTATGTCAAAGGAAAAGTTTTGCAGTGAGTCTTTAACAGCCATTCTAATTCGCAGCTAATTGAATGAAACGTTATGCACAACACGTTATCAAGATGTTTTTAATTTCTGCTGACCATACCGTGATACCTTTCTGCAGTATTTTGCGGTAGAATCTCTAGGATGGCGCAAACTTTTGAGTAAGTCGAAAACGTCTGCGTGATAACAGGGCAAACAGACAGATGGCTGTTTTATGTTGAAACAGACCAGAACGGGAAATTGTAGTAATACAGCTAAGGATGGACATTCTTTGAGCAAATTCGTAACCGACAGAAGCCTTGGGCGACTGGCAGGTGAACAGGCGAGCGCAGCATAAATGGTTATCAATCACCTAAAAGCCATGACTTGTTTTAGCCAACATCACGGTCCTACAAACAACTTAAGTGTTGTAGCTTGACAAAGTCTTGAGGTATGTAGATTACGGACAGTAGTACATTTTCATATATTTCCGCAGTTTATCAATAGGAACAGTAATTTGTTGCTGTAAAACTCTTAATCATTGTGTTTTGAATCTAAGACAAAGTGAAACTTCGGCACAGAACGCGACCAAGCTACTTGAATAGTCCTGATGTATGGCACAATAGGTAAGGCAAATACATGGCTTCATATTTTGTAATTTNTGCATTGCCCGAATGCTTTCCCTCGATATAAAAGATCGAGTGACAGTCATGTAGTGATCATGGATTTATCGAACTACAACATCTTTTCAATNAATGAGCGCGCATTGTCACCCAATCTAGAACTCATAAAACGCAATTAAGTATTNAGGTAAGTAATGAGTGNTTTGNTTTGAAGATGTACGCCAAAGTGTGTATGATGATTACCATTTGTGTTGAGTTTTTACTGAACTTTTTCACGAGCGTCGAAAAAGATGTTACGTCGGCGTTTGCCAACGCGCACTGTCTTTCATATTCTCGTGAGGAGTTTGCTTCTTGCGAAAAGTTTTGTTTTCTTGTTATGTTCGTTAAAAGCGTTTCCACTTTGGTTTCCTCAACAAACTTCAGAGGTTAGGCTTTGCGTCACCAGCAACCTCCTCGTCAGTGGTGCTGCCGTTAAGTGGTGTTTGAGCCTGGGGCACCCGTGTTTCAGATCGATATGTTCGAGACTGCATACATGCTCATCACTACATCGCCCTGATACTTCTCGTCGGAAACGGATGAAGTAGACGTGCATACGAAAACCGAATACTTTTATAAATTGAAAACGCACAATATACACTCTCCAACTATTTAAACAATAAATGCTACAGTGTGTATCACAGAAATTAAGAGCCTTGCAAGATAATCAGTCACGTTTTGTTTCCGCTTAGTGAACACATTCTAATGGTTCAGAACGCAAATTAGTCGGATATCACCATAAAGATTTTGCGTTTCTTAGATTGCAAAGTGAAGAACCTTCCTTATTTTGGCAGTTTGCATCACTAATATAANTTATTCATGGGCATGACGCAGCAACTTACTTCTTACCGTGCAGTTAACAAACAACCGCAGTTTTTTGTTTNCAGCTNTTTCTCCGCCTGCTGTCTCACCCATTCCAATCAAACAATCCGTGGGATTGCGTCATCACACACTTCCTGCTCAGAGCGCTGCGTTGCANCAACAGCACCTCTCTTTNCCTAAACCGTGTTCCAATTTCCAGCNTTCAACAAAGTGTGGCAACAGCTGTCAGGATANCCCTTTGCCTGGACATTACCAGTTTTTGTCGGAAAAGGTATCCTACGTTAAACGCTTGGACTGTTCCCCGGTTAGACGGGAATACCTTCACTGTTCTCCAGACAGACGAGAAATAAATTTCGACGTGTCCAGACGAGGCGCTGACCGCAGCCGCAGTTGTGATCGTTACTTAGCCCGACCTTTGTCCCCCATCTCGAGAGTGGTGGAAACGCCAAGTCCACTGCCTAGGAGTCTGAGCAGGGGAAGCAGTCAAAGTTACCAAAGCTCATCTGCAGATGAAAGCGGTAGAGAAGGGGGCGGACGAGCCTCATCTAGTGGCATAGGACTTAGCAGCAGCAGCACGGATAGTAGTCGCAGAGCAAGCTGCTGTAGCAGTGGTGCTGGAAGCAGTCGGCTTACTTACCATTCCAATCCTTTGGCGCTGGTGAGTGGCAATTCGTCGTGTGATAACAGCCTGAACAGTGGAATGCAAAACGGCACGCCTGACCTGACAATCAAAGACATAAGCCAGAGATCCGATGTAGAAAATTGCCAGTATGAATGTAATGACGAAAGCACTGGAGATGCCAGTGGATCAGCAATTCACTTCAGCGATAACGGGTCAGAGAAACCCCAGAGCATTGAATCTCTTGAGAACGAACTCACTTGTCCAATCTGCTTGGACTTGTTTCATGAACCCGTCCTTTTACCGTGTTCGCACAGTTTGTGCGCAGCCTGCGTTGAACGGATTCTTGCTTCTCAGAACGGCGCAGCGGAGGATAACGCAATCGTTTTTCGCTGTCCTACTTGCCGCAAGATAGTTGCTTCGAATGATGGTAGTTTTCCAAATCTACAAAGAAATCTACCACTGCAGAATATCGTCGAAGGNTATCGAAGGGCTGCGTCTTCGGTTGTTGCAAACCGNGCCGTAGGGTCATCGTACGACTGCGGCAATAGTAGCGGAGAAGAATCCAGGTAAGATACTTCATATCTTGTTCGTGCAGTTTATCGACTTGGACAAGGTCTGTCAAGTCATGTTTTGAACATGACGTTTTGCGGCCTATGCTTCGCAAGCATCCAGCCATGGTTGTTCTTGTGCATTATCATATATCAAAAGTATTTTTCAGGAAGAATATCGCAATGGCGATCATTCGGAAGAACTATTTCGTAGCCTAAAGTTTTGGGTCAATTGCTGTAGACGGCGGTATAAGCAAAAGCAAGGCGCAATTGAAGTGTTTAACTATGGTTAGTCATTCCAGCAAAACTGCTAGGAGCCTGGGAAAACTAATCAGCCGAACCTAATAGCTAGGCACAGTGCAAATTTGATATAGCTTATCGACGGTTTTGTCCTATCTCTGCCAATCACCCAAACCGTAGTTGAGGTTCAGCGTAGTCTTTCGTGCACACTATTCGAGCAAAACTGTTTACCAAGAGTATTTCGTTACCGTAGAAAATGAGCTGTCCCAGGAGTGCTTTCTAGCTGGTTCAATACCATTCGCGTACTTTAAGCCAAACCCCGGCTTGTCTGTTTCATAAATTGGCTGTGGAAGTTCTTGAATTATCAAGAATGATTTTTCCTAGCTTATAAGGATATCTTGCGTAAAAGCCTAATTTCAGTTTATAATTAGCGATTAAATTCTTAACAAGCAAGCTAAAATACTGATTCTTTCCAAGCAAGGTAAAATATTTTTACCAGGGTTCTACACCAAATTTCGGGAATTTTGATTTTGCAGTGCTGTTTGCAAAAATTAGGAGAGTTTTATATAGTTTGTTATTTCCAGCAGATTTGTTGTAAGTTATGGGGTTCACTTTAGTAAAAGAGAATTTGTCTAGCTGACTCTTATAGCACTATCACAATTAACGAACTTGATATTCCCATGGCTTGTGTGTGAGTTTCAAAAGACGGTGATTTTTGATTGACTTTCAACTGCCCCAGAATGTGAGCACATGCTCGCTGCTGCCCAGTAATTTCAATTACCTACGGAGCCTTGAATTTTGCTTTTCCATTTTTGATTTCGCTTTAATTTCTTTTGTGCTGTGATAAATCTAGCAGCACTAAAGTCAAATCGTTCTCAAAATCTACACGGAGGTGAGTTGTAAACTGCTGCGTAAAAGCCGTCGTTCTTGCGCCAACGCTAGTAGAGCAGCACCTGCAGTGCTATCTTTGCATTTCATCGCGGTTTCTTGCACTGAGTGTGAAAAAGACCGCAACAATTTCGTGCACGTTCGGGTTGTGAGCGGGAGAGGCGAGTCCGAATTCATCCGTGAGCTACCTTGGGATGTTCGCCGCGAACGACCGCAGGAATGTTTGCTGTCTCCGCTGCGACACAGCGGCGTGGGTTCTCGTTATTGGAGCGTTGTTTTTCTGCATTCTTTTGCTGTGCACATAATGAAAAACGTTTTGCGTTGCCCATGGAAACCAACATAACCCGCGAGAAAACCTGTTCACAACCAGGGCGTAAAAAACTGATTCATGGCACTGGTGTCGCTTGCCGATGACGGCCAAGCATAAAGGATTTAGTAAAACTCTTTTAATGTTGCGTTATTCAACGGTAGCAATTGCAAGGGATTGGTTGTATTAAACTCTTGCAATTCGCCTAACTCTTGCAATTCGCCTTCAAGTTCGCTGCCGCAACCGAACTGCTGAAAATGTTTGCGCCGTCTTACCTACTGAAGTGCGAAGTGCGAGCTCAAGCAAACAAAGCTGTTTATTGTTCGTCGACTTTACGGTGGAGGCTTTCGCGGAGTATATGCCTACTGTAGTTGCAAACAGTTTGCTATGTTTCTGTGTGTTACGGCTCGATTTGGAGCGATTGATGCAGATGTAGACCAATCCGCCACTCATCCAACGAGTTTGTAGCCACACAATGCTGTAGGCGGTTGAAAAAATGCTCACAGCCCCTCACTGCACATTGGAAAATTAGCTGCAAGAACTATACCTCTCTACTTAAAGCGGTCCACTTCGTTGCTTGAATGAACGTGTGGCAAATTGCATGTTTTCTCGTCGAATCATGGACATGATCGATTATTGTCTTTCAGTACTTCGAACGTTTCGGTGCAAAGCGATGGCAGTTTCGAACTTCGTCGAAGTCGCCACAGGTCTCGACACAAGCAAGAAGGAATAGAATACGTTCACGTGACGAAGCCGAAATTCGACGTCGCCCCGAGCATTAGCGAAAACAATGACGTTGTCCATTGCCAGTTCTGCGACGTTGACCCTGCGCGCGTGGCGGTCAAGACCTGCTTGACGTGTCGGGCTTATTACTGCGAGCGCTGTCTCAGAGTAACGCACCCGAGGAAGAAACCTTTTGTCAACCACAAACTGGTCCCAGCGACTCCCGGAAGCGCGGGAACCCTGTCCGGCCCCACATCGACACCGTTTCGCAGAAGCGGAGTGCGCTGTCAGAACCACACTCAGGTACAACTGCATTTATTTGCGTTAAATGCAGTTTTACTTGCTGCACAAGCTGTGTTAAAAGTAGCCTGTTGCTATCAGACCTCAAAAGAAAATTTGCGCTTGGAGTGCCGGCAACATCTGGCCACATTCCCATGGCTTGTTAAGAAAGCGTGTAATCAAGAATAATCACACAACTCTCTTTTACATGCCTAATCGGCTGTCCGTACAAACCCCTTTACCTGTGATCGCCAATAAAGTTTATTAATGCGACTACGCTAACATTATCACTGAATAAACTGAGCGGCATTATGCTGTTCGACCGTTAGGGATTTGCGTTATTTTTTAAATATCTCATTTACCCCGTCGTTTCGTCATCTTTCAGATTCACGCATTCTTTTTGCTTTTGTGCCAGGCGCGCCCGACGCTAACGTGTGGTTTCTTGCTTCCTGAATTATTCAACGTTATTTAGTATTAGAAGTGAAATTCAGCGTCGTTTTNTTGAAATAAGCTTATTTGAGACAAGCTTGTTTACGATTAAAATTAATCGCTGGTGCGTCGGACGCCACNGTGTCTGCATAAAATAACCGGAGCATTTCAAAGGTTAACTTGTGCTCTCGTTCCAAANGTCAAGTGTTGAAACAGTGGATGGGCTGCCGCCTTCTGGGGACAAGATCGTCGTGTAACGATCGCATCANTTTCATGAAAACGTTGATGTTTCGTCGAACTTTTTGACGACATTGATGAGTTATCATTAAAACACTGTCATAAAATTTCATGTTGTGATTTTATAGTTTCTTTAAATTGATTCCTCCAGGAGATTGCGGACTTGTACTGCAGCAATTGCGACGCGGCCTTGTGCAAGGCGTGCAGCCTGTCGTCGGATCATGTAAGCCACGAAATCATCAACGTATCAGATTGCTGCATTATGAAGAAGGTACGTCAATGTCCCAAAACGTTTTCGTACAATTGCAGCTTGTATCGCTTCGCGTAAGTTAAAGCTGAAAAATGTCTAGTAGAGAATTAACGATTTTTTGTCGAGGACGCGTCGAACACAATGAAATGGTGAAAGAAAATGCAAAGAAATTTGTTCTTGATAAGTCAGGGTGAAAAGAACGGACATTACTAATTGCGCCCACTGATGAGCGTTGGTTGGTTCTTTGCACTAAACAAATAAGATTTTCTCTTTTTCATATTTATGCAACGTCTTGTGTTGCATGGCGTTTGTTTCTGACTAGGCATAAAAAGACCATAACGTCGCAACTCTCTTTCGATAGTATGTGGAGAATACGTACGGTAAATCGAACAAGTTTATCTGGACTTGTCAGTCGTCACGGTCAACTTCCATCTGATTTCAGTGTACATTCTTCAAACCTGTGAACCATAAAATGGGAATGCGCTCATTGCTTCATTCGGTACTATAGAAAATTCAATGGCTCTATTAAAATGTACAGCTTTGCATGTGAGGAATCATATCTCCATTTACAAGCCAGGTTTCGCAGTGTGAGGACCGCTGAAGTTCTGAAGAGCGTGTGTCTTTTTTTTGCATATCTGAGGGCATTTGTTGTGCGTCATGCTTGCTAATGCTACAACTTCAACTTATTCATTTTATTGTGAGGTGGTGTTCTTGCATGAGGTAGCTCTCTCTTCGCAAATAGCGCTGGTGCAGATGTCAAAACTAGTTAAATTCTTAAGATACAACATACATTTTAACGCGTTGCAAAACAGTGACTGGTAATACAGTCGAACGTCATAGATCTTATATGTAGAAGCAGTCCTAATTCGGGCTTTTGCTTTANAATATAGCAAACACGTCAGNGCAACTTTCTGTTCTCGAAGACTGTTATGTTTTCAGGTATNCCAGCTATGAGGTTATTGCCATTAATACCTTCAANTACAAGCTGGCAATTCGACAAAGTATTTCTCCCACTGTCTAAATAAATAAGTAGCGTTCTTTTGTCCACTGGAAAAGAACGCCTTGAAAGAAACTGCGTATTAAGCGAAATTTGAAGCAACAGCAGCTGTCTTCTGACAGGTTCAGCTGGCATGCATAATATGCACTGTGCTCTATCAAAGATTTTATTCAAAGAATTTCTCAAACTTTCGAGTTTTTGTTCACGCAGACGCATCGCCAAAAATAAAATGCGCGCTCTGAAAGGACCCAGCGACTGCATGTAATTGAGCTTTCCACTTATGCCATGCAGGGGCGCCCAAGGTGCCCGCTGCTCTAGTTTCAGATTGTGTTGCATACAGTTGCCCGCCAAAACCTGGATTACGCTTCTGTGCCAGAGCGACGTGGGTTCTTGCTACTTGAGACGTTTCCTGTTGTGTTTTTGATGTGTAGAGAGTGAATATGAGATAATTGTGACAGGAAAACCTTTGTGTAGCAGTGTATTTGCGAACAAGTTTAACGGTTAAAAATGTCGGAAGAGTCTGCTGGCCTGCGGGGGCCTTCACACGATTAATTAGGTACTGTTCGGCAAACGCTTGGACACCCCTGACTTGAGAAAATGACCAAACACAAAACACTAAACGTTTGTTTCTGAGGAATTAAAAGTGGTTACCGTGTATGTATCATTTGGCAGCTCAAAACCAGTGGTGGAAGATGCAGAAGCGACCGCCAACCCGAATATTTTGCAGTTTTGCATTGATCGTTTAGTAGTAAACAGCTTTGAGATAAAACGCAGCGCGTAGCAAGTGACAATGGCCATAGAACTAAATATGACCCATAACTTTAGCAGCTTTTATCATCACTTCTGGCGCCTCTAACTTATCATTACCTTCCTGGTCTCCCACTGCTACGGTGTGCCATGTTGGAATTAGCAAAACGAACTGAGTAGGATAGAATAAACTCTTTGAACATTCAGTGATGCTATGGCAGTAATCCCATGACGTACCAGCCACCAACTCATTTCTTTAAACCTGGTGTGTCAAACACGCGGCCTGCGATGCTTGCTGGGAAGTTTCAAATAATTAGCATTTACGTTATTTAGTTTATTCACCTGTGTTTAATCGTTCTCAGCTAGCGAGTGAACAAGTTCCTTTCAAAAGAACGTAGAGACGATTCGATTGCCTACATACAACTCATGGTACCTTTCGCAGGAAATAAGATGTAAAAATTGTTTCTAGTAGGGTTCAGGTACTGCCATTGTATCAGCATCATAATGCGGCCATCGATTTACTTTATAAGTTTTCATTTGACCCTCGGAGCAATTTGAGTTGGAGACCCCAGCTTTAAACCCTGTTTTTTGCTGGTTGGAGTCCATTGTCATANAGTTCAACGTTTTGGTAAAGTCAGTGTTGAACAGATTTATTGCATTTTAGTATNTTCTGCAACACATTTCGTTACCTGTTTTAGTCGCTTCCTGAAAGCTTACTGATTGTAATCGCTGCTACCANGAGTGATGATTTTTCCACTGACCAGATACTGTTTCTACGCAGCAACTCTAGTGGGTGACACTTCTCTCTGACACTGTTCCCGAAGTTTTAGAAGTCGTCTAGCGCAAAGTTGGTCGAGCAGCATCGCTGTAACTGGCGTAGTAGTAACACGAGTGGAGTTTCAACCGACTCTGTGACGTTTTTGTGTTTACAAACTTTCATAGACGTCGCCACTTCTTGTTCTAGCAAGCGTGGTGTGCTAAACACTGCATTTATGGCTCACTTCCGATTGTGTCACTAATTTTTTAATGTGGGTAAATTGTCAGTTTTAAATGTATATTTCGTCAAACGTACTAACAACACTAACGATCCTTTCTGTATTAAGTTGCTTGCAATGTGCCCGCGGGTCGTTCGTTACACTACCTGGCAAGTCTAAAACTTTGCGCATTAGTGAGCACTATCAGGATAAACCTTGCTACTGTAGTACAAAATGTGATGTTCAAAACTTCTAGTGAAAACGATATTTTCAAAAAATACACATCCCGTTTTGACATTTTTAGCGAGACAAACTATGAAACACTAACGTATTCCTGTAACATAGTCATGCATAAACTTTTAGTTGCGCATTGTTCAACACCTCAGGTCCTTCCAGTTTACACCTCTGCGTTCTCGTCCTCGTCTGCATGGCATTGGGCATGCAAAACCGACTTTAGTTGGAGATAATTTAAGTCCGCTTGGCTTGGACTCCTTGAAAATCTAGAACGTAATCAACCAAGCCCACTGCAAATATACTTCATCAGATTGCAATAATTTATAAAAATGTCTAAAAGTAAGAGCAATCTGAGTAAATTGCACAACGCTTTCTGTAGAAGTTGGATTAAGATCAGAAGCAAGGGGCGAGAGGGACGCGCAACTGGATAATAAAATTGTTTGACTATGTCGTTTTTTTCATTTGTTTTTTTAACGTCTGTTTTATTTTGTTTCAGGCTGAACTTGAAAACCAACTGAATGAAGTACAGAAGCGGAAAGTGGAGACAGAGCGTATGGTAGAAATGCTATCTGAAGTGCGTCAGCAAGTTGAGGTTAGACCTATTCGGGAGGTTTTGATGTCATGCATTAGAACTTCAAGGAACATAACATAACACATTTTGGCATGTGTTGGCTCGATAATCCATCAGCTTTGTTTTGACATATGAGTTAAGATGCAAACCACCTGCCAGTGCAGTTAAAAATACTAGTTGGTGGTCACCACAAAAACACAAATATTTGCGCAAAATTAGTTTCGAAGTTTTCGAAGCTGATATGTTGCAGAAGTGGTTACGATGGCTATAATCTTTTTCTGCAATTTGTAGCTGAGGTTAACCATAGCACTGGCAACGTTGAACCAGTACACGTTTCTTGCTTCTTCTACCATGCTTTTCAAAAATGGTTTAACTTCAAAACACGTGCAAGAGTTATGTTTGCTAATACGTAAAATGTCTGTTGTTATTCGCTTTTCTAAGCAAATCTTTTGGCAATTGTTTTGAATTCGCTTCAGCCACACCATTTTTAAATTTGTGCAAAAAGGCGAAGGAGCATTCACACACTACAAAGTAAAATTACGTAAGTTCACATTTCGCAGTCGTGAAAAGCGTGCTGTGCAATGTTGTGGACTGCAAAACATGCCAGTCATTTTCTACTGTCCAGCCTCATAAAGTTGCTTCGTTGCAATTTCTATGGCTTGTTGAAACAGGTGAATCTCTTATTAAGCTAAGATTTAATTGCCCGACGCAGGTGCTCTCCTCTCCGATACACAACATGGGCTTACGCTTGGCGTTTTTTGGAAACGGTGGGTCGCATCTGAAAATGACAAGTGACGCAGTTCTAAAAGTAGGGTTACGTGCACTGTGAATTATAAAAAATGCGCTTGGCACAGCAACACACACACACAGACATTTTTCAGTAAAGCAATACTTCTTCAAGACTTTCCAGCGAGTTGGATGGCAAGCACTGATTTGACCGTTGCCCGGCAACAATCACTTTTGCGATCGTTGCATCATCAACAACAAAAAAAACAAATAGTGGATCATTTTATCCGAAAGACACGAAATATTCTTTGTTTTTCTACAACAATTACTACTATATTGCAGTATTTTGTGGCGAAAAAACGAAGGATCCATGTTAGGTTTGTGGAGAGCAGCTTGATTTCAAAACATGACCACAACGCATGCCATGTTGTCATGTTACGAATTCCTGTATATCTTTTCCCAACCGATGGTAACGTTGCTCACTATCGATGAAAGCAATAAAAAAGCTAGTGCATAAGCCACCAAAAAGCTTCTTCCCTGTAAAAGTGCTGTTCCTCCTTAAATTAAGTTCCTTCAACCTTCTTCAAGCCAATAAATTCGTGTTTATTGTATTTAGTAGTAACAGTTATTTTGTAGATTTTTTTCGTGGTGTACGAAGGAAAATGGTTAAAACAAAAATTGACTGATCACTAAATGAAGTTTGAAACAAAGTGGCCAACATTGCTTTATTGTTTGAATTTTTGATCAACCCTTGTGTACCTAAAGATTTTTGGCCAATGGAAACCACATTTTGCTTCAGTTTCACAAGAATTAAGCTCGTGTATATATTAAATATATCACTGTAGAGCTCGATCTTGGTAAGCACTTGGCTGATATTATCAGAGCAGCTCACTTCCTAAATATTTTATAGGCAGCAGGCGAATCCTGCCAAAACCGCGTTGCCTTAATGTCTGCTATTTTTGCCCATTAGCTCCTTAAACCGAAGTTTCTATAAACACCAATTTTTGTGGACAGTAAGCCTAAGCTTGTCAGCTGACCAAAGTCCACATTCCTATTGCAGATCTTAGTGCAAGCGGATTTTTGTCGAAGGTTGAAGTAATGGTCCAGTCTTGTGAGCCGGGTTGCATGTAAACAAATTCACCTTGATGGGGTATAGCGTTACAGAACAAAACTGCATGGTTACCACGTCAAGCTTGTGGTAGGCGTTAGACGGTATGTTTAAAAAGTAAATCGTAATCTCCTTTTAATCCTCATACAGGGATTAAATATGAACTCAATGTACTATCAGGTTTGCTGGGCTGCCAATCGCCCATCCCGATTTAAGCAATTCGCGTCATATGTGAACTTTGTACGCCAGTACAACCATTATGATGTGCTCGAGCTGAATTTCTTTTATTTTGCTTGCATATACGTCGATATTTATCTAGATTTAAGAGCCTATACCATGTCGTGTACTTGTAGCAAATTTTTCGTTCAATAACAGGCGACCAAAACTGAAGCAGCTGAAAATGGCTGGGCTCCAGTGCTTAATACTTTTGCTGCGATTTGAAAAAACAGGTTGCGTCTGCTCAATACGCTGGCTTGTTAAGGAGCTTTTCTTTTTACCAGCATTCATATGCACAGTATATAGTTCAGCTAGTGGTAGCTAATCGCAAATTTCCGAAAACGGTATCATTTAAAAAAGCGTGATTAAAGGTGTAGTTGCGACTGTACCGTTATAGTCCATATGAGATCAGCATTCCCATATTCACACATGTCGTCATCATAATTCTGCTCTTGTGCTGCCGTGCATTTGCTGGCATGACAAGTTGGGGCATACTTTGAATGGAGTTCCGGAGAACTTATGCACCGCTTGACAACGAGATGTTATGGTATTGTTGTAGAAGCCTGAAAACTTATGTAAAAGAATTTTGTTACCCTTACCCTTGGAAAGCAAACAAAGAAACTTTTTACGGTATACGTGGTGTGCCGAACAACGAAATTCGATGCTATCACGATTTTCTGTCTGCAGATAGAGAGCTTGTTTTCTTTTCGAGTTATTACAATTCGTTTCTTATTAGCGGGTTATGCGTGAAGGGCAAACCATTAGTTTTAAAATCATTCGAGTATGTTCATGAACCGCAAAATTCTTTGTCTTATTAAATTGTTTGATCTTTTTATTCCCAAGTTGTGCGTCTTCATTACCAGTTCAATGAAGCGCTCGTGTTCTTCAGCTTCCCTCGCTGTGGGTCCCTATTGTGTGCGGCCCAGGCTAAGCTGGTTTCAAGCACACTGCTGTCATGATGTAAGATTAATAGACTCGTTTCTTGTTATGCTTAGGTGGCTAACTAAATACTGCTAGAAAAAAATCGCTGTGGCTTTACATATGCTTCAACGAGATCTGCCTTATAAAATATCCGCCTCGGCATTTTGTTTTGGTGCATATACAGTATAGCCGTACGATGCAACATACTGATACATACATTGACATCAGCTGAAACGGCTGCTGTAAAATTCACTTCCACCATGACATGGAAACAAGCTTCGGCGGATTCTTACTTTATTGAACAAGTATTTCGTATTCGCTTACCTTGGCAGTATCCTTCTCGGCAGCAATTTTCAGTTATCTAAAGTTTTTAATTAGCGTAACATTCGCACGCCTGTCTTGAAAAGAGAAAAGAAACTCGCTACATACAACAACCAGCCACAGCTCAACACAAAATCTCGAGTTAGATCTCGGGTTATCTACAACGCGCCTTCTACTGACCTGTACCACCCAACATGACAGCATATTTGTGGCTAAATTTGCTGCTCTCTTGCCAAAAATGTTAATATGTTAGCATTATTACACTGAAGGACTACTTGAATACCGGAATGACGGTGCGTAGGCCATACCACGAAATGAAGTGCGGAGGCCGGGCGATTACACGTGTTTGTAAATGTTTATCGTTCAGTAAAAGTGTCTCATGTCGAACAGTTGACATGTCAGATAGTATAGTGGTACAAAAATATTTTTGCTTCCATGTTTAAAAGATAATTTTCGTTTGACGACAATATTGAGCCACCATGGCGATTGTGCATCATGACCACCATGTGGCATGCTTTAGGCTGTAGGTTCAAGTTTGCTAACTTCGAAACGTGTCCAAGTTTGGGAGATAAACACAGCACAAGCTTGCAGAAGAAAACCACGATTTGCTTGTCAAATGCAGAACCAAAATTTGTCAAATTTTGTCAAAAATTTTGGTACTGAGAAATTTTCGAATATTTGCTCTTCAGACACACGGTATTAATAAAAGATTGTGGAAAATGGGGCCAAGTCTTAAAAGGCTCGAAGATTTTGCTTTGAAGTTCAATTTTCAAGTCTTTTTTCAACTTTAATTTGTTCGGGACAAAATGTTACGTACAGAAAGAATATTTAACTAATAATTTCAATGTTGTCAAAAATTGATCGCACCTTATGGTGGGGAAAAAGTCAAATTTAACAACCTGCGATGTGGCTTTGAGAAACTCAATCTCACTTACCTACACTTCAGTAGGCTTAAGCTGAAACGTTAGCCTGGGTTTTCTGACAAAAAAACATTGCGGTTTGCATTGCTGAAAATAGTGACGCGTGACTTCTATCATCCACGTGGTTTTAACACTTAGTACTTCTGTAACTAAAATTTTTCTGGTGTTTGGTATGGTAGGAGAGTGCTGCAGTTCAAGAAGCAAAACTGATATCGGAATGCGACGCTTTGATTCGAATAATCCAGGAACGGAAGGAAGCAATCAGTATGAAGATTAAAGAAACCAAGGTGCTGGCAAGTTTATCAGTTTTAGAGTGCCGTATATGCAGTATTGTTCACGTATGTGGAAATAGCTTTTCCATCTCAAGTTGTGAACACGTTTTGTGAGGTTCTTGTCACAGTTTATGCTGCGAGTTAGACTATTTACGTGAGAGGAAAACGAGGTCCAGGACGGTTAAAATGAACGAAGGACAAAAACTATTTCCTGCACAATTAAGTGTCGTGGCTTCCATAGCAACAACTTTATGAACATTGTACCGTGGTTTGATTGATTCATACAAATGTGATGATGCTGCAAAAATTAAATTTACTCGTTTCGTAAACAGAGTTGAATACAACCGAAGCATAGCTTTGCGAAATTAAGCGCACAGACGAAGCAAGGTTCTGCAAAAAGCTGCATAATGGATAAGTTGACCACAGTTTGTAATTTCCACTGGTTTCATGTCTGGATCAGGGACATAAAGCGAAGCAAACACTGCTACTTCGTTAAACTTTTCTTCGATTAGGTCAATAAAACCTTGTTCTCTTCTTGGACGCGCCAGTTGACAAACACAGTAATTTCGGCTTCCAGTGTGAAAAGTCTGATTCATCGGCCTTCAGTCGTGGTCAGGAGCGCAACGACGAATTTTGTGTGTTGTCCTCCTCAACCGATGTCAACATGAATAGCGTATGACATACCGCTCTCTGCAAGTAATTATGTGAATACCATCAACCTAAAACTAACTCTGTGTAAGGTTGTCCAAGCAACAAGCACTGTACCCTTTGCGTGCAACCTCAAGTTTTAGCAAAAGGTTTTAGGTTGCAGGCTGCGACAAGGTTTAATGCCGTAGCTTTTGAAAAATATGTTTGATTTTTCTTCATTTCGTTAAGCGACGGATACGCCTTGCTGTAATAACTTCGCGACAAGTTTATTTTGACTTAACTGCGTCTCTCGACAGTTCCGCGACAGAACGAGGTTTATTTGGCCGTCTTTTCACAGGCTGAGTCATTTTCGCTGATCCGTGTGATTTTGAACTGTCGCGCCTGCGATCGTGTTGACGTGAGCTGTGATCTGTATTTTGTTGGCAGATCGTACGTGTTCCGTCCATGATTTTGGGTAGAGAAAGGATAGCATATGTCTTTGGCGGTTTTGCACTGGGTGAAACTAAATCGCACTATTTGTGCAACACCTATAATTTGGTGTTTGACTCAGCCGCTTTGATGCGCATCGCCCACGTACATGTTTTGTTTAATTATGTACTACATTTTGTGAAATGCGTTCACTTGGTTTCTTCGCGGGAAGTTCTGGAGCGAACACGACAACTTTCTCCATTTAAACGTAGGTGTGAACTCAGCATCTATTAAACAACGCTGTGTACCAGGGCAGTTGTATTTTACTGAATTCACCTGAATAAAGACATAAGCAAGGTCTTCGTTTGAAAGCACATATACTTTAACATTAAAGTTGCACATATTGTTGAAAGCTCATGAAGTTCCACAAGTCAGAAAAGATCGATGAAGTGCTATCTGTTTACCCTCTGCAGGCTCGCCACGTTCGGAAATTGCTGCAGGACACAAGCCACGGACAGCAGTGCATGGAAAGTTTTTCAATCGCTGTCTGCCAAGCTCAAGAAACGCAACAACAAGAAAACAATCAGGAACTTTTCTTTAAGGTAAGTAAGCAAAACCATTGTTTACAGTACGATTGCTGTTCATGTTTTAAATTTTCGGTACTTGTTTGGCAGCTTCGTAAAGACAACGTTAGGTAAACTGCTTCTCGTGCAATGTTGTTTGCAATTACCTTTGCCCGTCCAGTTTGCGGCACAGCAAGCACCTGATGCGATAAGAGTTTTGTTTTGAGCAGCTAGCGACGAGCGCTCGGACGAAAATGTTCTTGCGGTAGTTTGTTTTCGTTTCGCTGCGTGCATACCCGTGACAAACAAACCTTTTTTCACCCGTGCTCGGATGTCTTGCACCACGGTGCCTTATTGTCGAGCAATGTGGTTTGGCTCCGATAAAGACCCATCACTTTCTCTTGAGTCCAGTCGGCTCACGTGCCTTCGTGCGATCGAATGCGTTTGACGTCAGATGTCTTGTTGACGGAGAGCGAAATACGTCGTCCGTGAAAATCACCATCCCATCCACTTTTTGTAGGTGCTGAATCAATTTTCAATTTCTGTCTCGGGTAGCAAGGGCGGCTGTGTCCACAGATTTAGTTGCAATTACTCGGTGCAAAGTTCCATTATCACGCTCTTGCCGCTCCTCTAACACGTCGCGTTACCTTGTTCGTCACGTAAACGGCAGGAATGTTGATGGCAGCATCAAGATAAGAGGGAGAACCCCTGCGTCTGCGCTTTCGGAATACCAAAATTGGAGAAAACGCTGCCTGGGTGATTAAGCTCTTGTCTGCAGCGTAGGAAGTTGAACTTCACCTGTTCATTTTAGCGATTTTTGCAGTGTTTAGATTTGCTCTACCGATTTCACACAGCAATAGCCATTTGTCTTGAACTGAGTTATTTGTGAAACCGCCATGGAAACACTGTTTTTGAAAAGAATTGTTACAGTTTCGTGATAGTGCACGGTTGGCCACCAGATGAAACCGAGAAAATGTTCACCAAACGATTACACAATTAAAATGTTTTGGCGTAGAGAAAGAAGCGGCGGTATTCTTGTAAAGTTTTGCCAAAGACCTGCCGGTGTTTTTCTACTAAACAAACCTGTTTATTTATAAATTCAGACTCGCAACTGAAAACACGCGGTTTTGCACTGAAGTATGTCCCGCGCCATTTGCGTCCGGTTTGCTCTAAAAACCAGCCGCGTTGATGCAGGTGCGTCGCTAGCGAACTGCTTTGAATTGC
>JGI24022J15233_10002282_pt1 | contig 17722 bp, 12 predicted proteins | sample Ectturendosymbi2_FD_15233 | JGI IMG/M metagenome (IMG submission 15233) | reverse complement strand
AGTGTCCTGTCCAAGTTTACTCCCAGTTGTGTGGGCTTGGAGCAAAAGGGTAGAGTTTCCTTGTTGAAGTTGACTTCTAGCTCACGTTTAGCTTCCTTGTTGTTGAGGTGGAAGGCTGCCAGCACTGCCTTTGTAGTACTGAGCATTAACTTCCATGTCTGGAGGCATTCGCCTACGGTTTCTATGTCTTTGCTTAGCACCATTTCCACTATTGACCAGTCTCCATCAGTATGCATGGTTGCTGGGTAGTTGGCTTATGTGTACTTTCTGGAGAAAGTGGTTGACAATTCAGAGGTGTAGATGTTGAAGAGAAGGGGGTCAGGACAGATTCCTGTGGGACGCCATTCATGAGGGGTCGTAACCTGCTCCGTTTGCCGTTGCCGGTGGTAAGGGTGAAGCTGCGATTACCAAGTATTTCTATGATGAATCGGTCGGACCATGCCCTGTCAGGTAGCTATAGCAGTAACTGGCACGTACCAGCTGCTTTAATTGCAGTGACTGATGTTATAAAAGAGTCTGTTTGGTTCATAATCGTCCATTGTTTCTTCACGGTAGGAAGTGTGACAATTTTGCAATTATCATTTGTAAGCTTTGTTGGGGAGGAATTGACAGTGTTTGGGTTTGTAAGGGAGGAATGTGAAAAAACTTTGAGAACCACTGGGTTATAATATCCATGATTGAATAGGCAAATTTTTATTAAAGGTTGCAGATCCAATTTCTAGGTACTTTCATACTCAAGTTCTAGTACATCCATAATTAACCTAGCATAAATAAGATTTTACAGCCCATTTGCTTGAAATATACATCAACTCCATGCTGAAAGAGACCATCCGATAAAGTTACAGTAGACCTTTTGTCAGCTTTTCTCACCTCAGTTTTTATATTGCCATTTCGAAAGAAACACGATGCAAAAGTTTTCAAGCAGTGATTTTCAATATATTTTAAAAGTTTGTACATCAGAAATGAAAGATCCCTACAGATATACGCTTGTCTTCCTTGAACGGTATTGAGCTTCTTACTGTGTGTGAGAAGCTCATTTCTATGCTCATGTGAGACAAAATTTACTATTCTTGTGGATTTTTATTTTGTTTTTTGGTCAATTCCGTGTACTCTTTTTTCTGCCACTTCATGCAGCACATCATCACGATCGCCGCATCCATCCTTGGACGGTTAGGGAAGCCACATGTAAGAGTACTCTTCTCATGTGCTGTTATGGTTTATCACGGATATACAGAAGTAAATTTTCGTGCAGAATGCAATTTGTTTTTTAGCTGATCGTTTNCTTTTTGCAACTAAGTCATTCTGCTATCGCGATAAGCTATCTTATCTTGTATCTCTTCCAGTGTTGCTTTAACATTTGTGAAGATATCACTTAGTTTGTCTATCTTTGCACTCGTTTTTTAGATTCTAGACATGAGCAGGATATTTTTCAGCAGGTCTGGTCGAACAGAAAACTAAATACTAAATAAGTAATGTTTCTATAGATAACTGAGCTGTAGCTACTTAAATAAATCACTGAGAAAAAAGCAACTAATTATAATTTGCACTTCTTTTGTAACTCTGGCACAACAGTGCAAAATAAAAGACATTGTAGCTACCAATCCAAATTTTTCAAACTGTTCTACCTATTTGGCACTGCGGAGAAAGAAATATCTAGCAATTTTCTTTAGAACCAAGGTTCAGTCTTTTACGTATCAGTGTTGTTTGGAAAATAGGCAATGTGGGCATTGAAAGAGTACTTACCTTGTAGAACACCTTTCAGCACCGCAAAGACAGGCTATCATTTTCGTTTCTTCAATTTCAATCAAAACTTTATTGTCCAACGAGCGTGTTATTACACGAAATGACAGGCTTGCCCATGGGGCGCTTTTTCTGACCCCATCCCACGGCAACTTGTAACTATCCCGTCCCGTGGGACACACAAGAAAAAGAAACTGGTAATATGGAGAACAGAATATTGCGTGCTTGTCTAGCCTCTACAGAGCTTGGTAAAGGCGTTCCAAATCACCCAGTTAGGATGGCCACGGCTGTTGGGAGAGCCAATGAAAATTGGGTGACCCTTTTTTAGCTGTCACCTAAAAATAGGCCCAACAACCTTATTTTCACTTTTGGGGACCTCGCGTCACTACGCCATGGCACTGAGCTTCAACGTCTAATACTTATTGATGTGTGAGATATTGGTATTCAATTTCAGAATATTCTTGCTAGACGACGTTAGAATTGCTTAGGATATGGTATGGAACAAACTTCAACTACATTGCCCTATCCAATGGGATAAATGCCATACGATTCCCACGGACAAGCGTCCGAAACGACGCTGACATAATTTATTAACTTGGTTCAACCAGATATGTGCAGAAAGTTGTGAGTTGTGTTAATAAGCGTCGCCGCTGTAACGAAACAGCTTTCTACAAACCATGATCCTAAGTGAATAAGAGCTGATGATGCCGGCTTAGTAGGGGAAATACGTACTCTGTAAGATCTTAGTGTCTGATTGTTGTGCTGGGAAAGGATTCCTTTCGATAGACAGTTAACCATCTAATCCTATGGCAATACAATTATTTGCTGCTCAAAACATTTTGCTGATTAAGCCTACTAGTGTTTGACATTTCATAAACGGGTGTTCGCTTTTCGTGGACGAGTATTAATATGTCATTGCATTCTCAAAAAAAGTTCTTTTGGTATCATAGCTACACCAGACGAGACACGAGAGGATGGGAAACAACTTTCTAAAAACATTCAAATATTGCGGTTTAAAGAGCAGAAGTGATATTTTTTGGGTAGAATTTTGCAGTGAGATGAAACCAGGACAAAATTGTCGAACGATAATCGTATTTTGACATAATTTTCTTGGTACAGTACAAGGATTGGTACAAGTAAGTTCGGTACAGTCAATATAAGCCATTATGTATCTCTCCTTTTGCGATGGGAATTTCAACGATAACTACAACGTGAAAATTTCCTCAAAAGGTGAGAACGTCAAGAAATAAAGGTGCAAAAGTATTGTGGGTATAGATAATTGCTTATGGTAGCAGTGGCGTAGCCAGCCCAAAAATTTGAAGGGGGCAAAATGTTTGATTTTAGGCAAATTACATTATTTTGCCTAGAAAAACGACTCTGAAAGAACAAAATGACTATGATTTTTAAAAATTTTGGGGGGCCATAGCCCCTTTGGCCCCTCTCCTGGCTATGCCTATGTATGGGAGTCAAACCAAATAAGAACATACTGTAAGCTAGCGCATTAAACGCGTAAAATTCCATTCGGTTTTCTGAAGAAAAAAATTCGCAACAGCTGATATGTTACGACATATATTGTCGCAACAGCAGGTCAACTAACTAAAAGTGTGGTATAAGGCATAAAACATAAGGACAAACAGTGAACAACAAAGGTTGAAGGTAAAAGCAAACATCTTATTTTAAACATATAGGTTTACACAGTCGTTAAGTGCAAGTCCCTTTGCTTCGCATAGCTGCGCTACAAACAGAACTAAATCCCCTTTATTACTAAAAATGGAGCTTTCGCTGTGTAGACTTTACAGCGTGTCAAACATTTAAATTTACAACTACATGCATGACTACAAATAAAAAATAGTTGGCCACACCTTTGGTTAGTTTGTACCATGCTACTCAGGTAATCGTTTGGATGCGCATAGCCAAAAGAGGTGTAAACATTGCGTGCCTGCTTGGCTGCTGCCGACGCCAGTGCTTTGTCCAAGAGCGCGGCAAGATCCATTTTGAACCTGAAAGGAAAAAATATGGCTTGTGAACTACAAATCGTTTGCCCGATACACTCTCCTCCATCTCTTTTTTACTCACGGAATGCGAGGATATCATTAACATCTCTCAACATTTTAAATACTGGTCTGGTTAAACCATACTTAAGTCAGCATAGTCCAACTACTTCTGACCTACGGGCCATTTTACAAAAATGTGGCTACTCGCGGTCACTTCCAACAAAATTATGTATAAAACAACAGATTCACAAGATCAAAAATGGAAAATAAGTGAGTTAAGTGAGTGCACCATTGAAATTATTACACAATAGCAATAAACAATTTGTTACAAATCTCTATCAGTGCGATGCGTGTGGCTGAGGCTTATTTGACACTATCGTTCCTTTGACAATACCAATATGTTAGTGGTAGCATGTCGGAGACTGTGGTCCGGTGCAGTGTTCCTTCTAAGAAAATGTTACCCTGAGCAAATGTTTGTTTTACTGAGCACGAATACTTTGAGGTTGCGATAACAGAGTTCTAAATGATTNACAAACTTTGCGAATTTTTAGAAGTATAGAATCTTATCAAAATACGAACGAAGCACACATTTAATTCAAATAGCTTCTTGCGTTTGTGCTTTTACAATGTTCGGAATGTTGCGAGTGCGCGAGAATGAGATTTAACTGTGCAAATTGTTTGGTGGCACTTTTAACGCACCTTAGAGGGAATATTGTTCCGGTATTTCGTCTGCCACCCGATTTCTGTTTTTGAGTTGCTTCTTGGTAGAAAATGTATTCTCACACATGTATGCGCTTCCAAACGTCGAGCGCATTTTAGTAGGAAGTCTTTCAGTTTGGGAAACCTATCTTTGCTGACTAATTTCTAGAAGCTCTCTACAATCTAATTTAACGCCGTTAATATTGTACGTTATTATTGATATTACGGCCTTTCCTCATTAGCGTGCTCTTTTCCTTCGGAGGCACTTATGCTCCGCAACAAATTTTAACCGAAAGATTAAAGTTTTGACCAAGAGCTATTGACACTCTTCGGCTTTATCCTGTCGGCGCTGTGGTTAACGAACAATGACACTGTTCTTTCAACATCCAAAGCTCTGCTTGATCTGCAGTAGTAGCGTAAAATATAACAAATTGATAAGGTTCTTAAAAAACTGCAAATGCTGTCGACCAAGCAGCAGAAAAGTATCACAAAAGACGTAAAATTTTTGCAAAGGATGGTTTCAATGAGTTAAAAAATTTCTCTGAATTGCATGCTTTACGATATATACGTTTGTCAATATCCAGACACGAAATGGCTAAGGTTAACAAATGCGACATCACCAAAACAACGGGCTTTTCAAATAAATTCGTTTCTTGCGGATTGATTCTCAGTTTAAGAATTATTTCGAAGCGACAGTCAAATAAGCAAAAGACATCAATCAAACAAACCCTGTTTGATACTCTACCTGTTAAGAATCGTTTCAACTTTTAAATATTCGCTGTAGAGCTTTCCTGATTGGGTTTTGGTTTTCTCCTCTTCCAAAACCATTTTGATGCGATGTTGGCGGTCCTCAAAGTTTTTAGTTCGCTCAAAGCTGCAGAAGTTGCATATCATTTAAAACATCCATAAATTTGGGTAAGAAACATCATGAAGTTGCCACTCGAAGAAACCTTGCATTCTGTCTCAGCTTAACTTTACAACAAAATATTTAGAAACAAATTTTAAGCATCTGTTTTTGCAGGCAGGTCTACGCATGTACATTTTTGATGAGGTGTTTCGACTTGGAACACTTATGTCATTAGAAATCAGGAAGAATAAGGAACAAAAGAAGCGTAAGTGCTAAGCTTTCGTGTCTGAGTATTCCTACAAAAAATGCAGCCACGGTCCTGACATAAAGTTACGATTTGCCTATGACTACAGTGAGTTGGTTTATTTGTCGCGTTGCGTGTAATACTGGGCGAAGTCAAGGCTACACAGCATAAAATCAAATGCCAAAACAAAGCGATTTATGTGAGAGAAGGCCACTTTGACTCAGTACTTCTTATAATAAAGTTTTTTTTGCAAGGAACTGATCAGCTGCCGCTACATTCAGGCAACTCTTAAAATCTAAGCCCGGATTGTAGATCAGGCACTTGCACTATATCAGGCAGCCTAGAAATGGCGTTTCTGACCAATAAAAGAAACTTCTTTGTCCCGCTTTCAAAATGACGTGCTGTCGATTGACCACGCAGTTAAACTGCTGCGTACAGCCGAGTTGTTGTATCGTCAAATTCTTATTGAAACTACACGCGATGCTACTTTTTTGGCCCAGAAGGAAAAACATTTTGTGGTGCCTGCTGCCAGACTAGTATTTTCATTCTGTAAGAATCTAACTCGAATATAAAAAGTGTTGCAAGGCTACGACATATAAAGTGTCATTACACATAGTGCACTTATAGACATATTTCGATGATTACCAGAACGGTAACTTTGTAAAGTCCATTCTCAATACTCGGTATAAACGAACAAAGTTACGAAAGCACCCTATCCTGAACAGTTTTCTGTTCGACTTGATCCTAAACAGTGTAAAATGATACAAAATATTTTCGCAAAATTGCTAAGACAGTAGTAGTTTGATAGTAGTAGTTGGTAAAATGAGTCACAATCTAATTCTACTAAGCAGCTGACCAGAACTGATTACAATACAAGTGCAGCTGGTCAATAAACACTTCCCAAAAACACGCAGAATATGCCGCCTATACGTGTTCCACATGATATTCAACGGCGTCAAAAAGGACTACCTTGCTTCTTGCTGTTCAAGAGTGCGATGAAGTTCCATCGTTTCCTGCTGCAGAGTTTTTCGCTTTGTTTCGCTGTCTTTGAGCTCAAGAAGTAGTTGGTTGTACTGCAAACACATGAGCTCACATGCGAGCAATGCAACTAGTAGAGCAACAAAACAAGCATGGAAACTAAAACGCATTTTGTAATGAAGTTTAAAATTGTTCAACATTGGAACCGTTAGATATGGCGCACCAGTGTTAACTTCTGTTACCAAGCAACAGGCTGATACAAACATACATAATATTCAAAAAATACAGTATCGTCACCAAACCGCGAAAACCTCGAAGAGCGATGAAAGTAGAATGTCGTCAAAAAAGCACATAAAATATATCTAAAAAACGCAAGTGGCTACAACACCCTGAAGCCCCAGTCAGAAAAAAGGTGCAGAAAAAATTGCTTGGGTTAGAACTGATAAAGTAAAATCACTTTGGTTGATTTTGTTGACGAAAGAAAAATATGAAAGTTTAATTTGCTTTGCATTTACCCTTCTGCACGTTTTATAATTCATTCGTCAAACAAGTTTTTGTTGGTTTAAAAAAAAAGATTGCTCAGCAAGTCAAAAAGTAACCCTCAAGCACATAGTTGGTGACTGCTGCGATGCGATCACATGTTACAACTTTCACCTTTGTGCAAAGTACATATCTAGATTACCTTATACCTCCGCGTGATGTGCGCAAATCAAAACCAAGTCAATTACAATGCAAATAAAAAACAAATGTATTGTTGATATCATAGGTGTAGGAACAGGCAAATTTTTGGGGGTGTAAAGGAATTTTGCCCGAATTCTTATAAACTTGCCCGGAAAAAAACTACAAAAAAGCTCTTCATGTCATTTCGGGCGCCATTTTTGCTCATACTGTCAGGGAGTTTGTGAAGGTTTTCAGAGATTTTGCCCGGGTTTTAAAGGATTTTTCCCGGATTTCGTGGGATTTTTCCCGAATTTTCACCAAATCAAAACTTTTGGGGGTGCGCTTGCATCCCCTGCACCCTCGCCTCCTACACCTGTGGTTGATATGACCCTAAACATTTGATGTTCACAGCGATGCAGTTTTACTTACGAAATACCTTGAAATTCTTTTTTGAACCCCTACAGATATCTCTAGCAACAGCAATGACGAATACCTTTGCTCAATACTCAGCCATTGTTTTTAGGTCTGTCTTATCGTTAATACTGTACATTCTCACAGCAAACGTGGGCAGATTTGGGTGATTAAGCGAGTCAGCTGCACAGGTTCACGGCTAACACACCCGTTGCTAGTCTTCTAAAAAGCTTTTCTTCCTATTCTTCTGTGAACACAACCATGTGATTGCGACCTTTCTTCAGTGATTTAATCCGGGAAATAATAGGGTTTTCTTACGTTTCAAGAGGGCACCATTTCCTTTTTTCAAGTGGCAAATGATATCCACGCTCATGTTTTAACTCTTGTAATTTTAACAGACATTTTGCCAATTATGTTGACAGTGGCAAAGCATGTTTTTAGTTAATGGACCATTGTCCCTTTTTTAACTACAGCACTGCCCTTTTCACAACCCAGGGTCAACTGGAACTGTGGTTTAGCTGTCATTACTGACAAAAGAAGTATAATGCATTTTGTCGCTGTAAACCACATCGACTTTTTTCATGACACTTGCTTTTTTGCGCCACACAAAAGTGCTGTAACCAACAAAAAATACTTTTCTATACAAGATACATTTAGGCTTGCAAGAGGTATAATATAAATTCAGATGTTTTCGGACCATCGTCCTTCGCCTGTTAGTTATAAGCTTTAATATATTCTTTCACAAACTGCCTGACATGCAGACCCGGTCCTTCCAATAAAGCAAGTCAACTAAGCGGCCGCCTAGAGCGCAGCCTTCAAGGGGCACAGACTCCGCTTGTTTCTTGGTTTCCATGTCTCAAATGTTTTAGTGCGACGTGTACCGGTGGCGTAAATATTGACGCTAGCCTAGGGCGCAGAGCTGTCCCGGGGCGGCCCTACTGATAAGATGCAGCATAAAGTAACGTCAACTCGTGTCACTATTTTGGAGCATGTAAAAACATTTCCTATGCGGAAGTTTCGATTGCTCACCTCCTGCTTGGAAACAGAGTCACGGCGCTTGTTGGTGTCAGAGCGACGAAGACTTTTCCTCCTCTTCCCATCGTTGCCTGGGAGGGAAACTTCAGAGGTAGTTGGTGTAGTGCGTGGTACCTCAATGACCCCCTCATCTGACGAGGGGGATGACAGACTTTGGCTATAAATAAATACGATCGACAAACTTAGCAGAGGGCAGCCTGCGGAAAGCACTTGAAACAGGGACACGTAATAACCAAATATTCAAAAGTTTCCAGGAAACTTGGTCTCAAAATCATTCAAGAAAATTGTGAGCGAAAAGAACGCAAAGTAAATTAAAGAAATTGCGTGACGGAGCATGTGCTTGAAAAAAGGATAAAAACATGCCAAAAGTTCCGAAGATTATAAACGTGTTTTTGTTGCTAATATGTCTCGCTCCTTGTTTAAGTTGTGGTTTGCAAGTACTGAATTCAGGTCGGACATACACAGCTTTGCAAATTTGTGCAAACACAGTGTTTTTATCAAACAAGGTTCAAGATCAAGTGATGAAAAGTGCATCAGGTAAACCTCACCTGACCTGTCTCATGATGCACTGCTAAAACATGCATACTATGACTATTGTTACAATACAAGAACCATCGAAACTTTTTAATGGCAGGGCTTTTTAAGGTGTTTTTTTCTTTAGAATCCTTTAGACATAGAATTGAAAATCGGGTCCCTGGAATCAGAGAAAATTATCAAGGGAAATATCTGGACGGATACTGCAATCAATATTATGAAATGGTAATAATGGATGCTTTGTTATGCATAATACAAAAGACACATTGTATGCGTCTATTACTCCGTGGGGTCAATAATATGCGATTCCTTTTCTAGTCGCGGGGTGACGGGAATTTTTCGGGTCCCTACAGGGTACCTAACATTTTCCTTAAAAAGAAACCCTGCTGGCTGTAATGGTATTGTATTTGGCGGTGAAGTGCGGTGCGCTTGTGAAAATCGGTCACCTTTTCTTTCATTTTTCTCACGGAAGTCATTACTGTGGACTCAAAGTTGATACGTCTAGTGATAAAACTAGCGTTAGAAGGACCAAGTTTCAAATGAAAAACCACCTGTTGCCCCAAAATCATACAAAATCTGCAGAAAATATCAGTAAGGCTAAAACATCATTCACTTTGTTTGCAGAGCCAGCTCCGGCTTGCTGGGTACTTGAAGCCCAACATGATCAACTTGGGTTTTTCTCACTGAAAAAAAACATTTCAAAATAGCTCATGAGTAAAGCAGAGTTGGATCAACTACAATTTGTAATTGATTACAATTTCCAATTGAGTTCAGAGCTGGATGTGACAAACCACACATTTTCATGTGATTGACATACATGATATAATTCATATGCATGATATAATTACGACTTTTTTGTGGATATTCGTAATATAATTGCAAAATTTAAATAAGTCTTTAGACGTTTAATCAAAACAGAAACCGTCTAATTGATCCAGCTTTGACCCATATTTAAAAACAGCTTTCCTTAAGTTGTTAGATGCTTAAAACTGAACTTACATTTTTATTTCATGGAAAAAGTTTGCGGCTTAGGTATAAAATACGCAAGTGCATAGAGTTAGAGCGTGCAATATTTGCAGTTGTACACAGGAGCGGATCGAGTAAGTAAGGTTAGGGGGGCGATTTCAGTAATATTTGGTGGTCAAGTCTCGTTACGGGTTTATTACTGTGAGAGTGATGAAGTATCACTTCTGTGACAACACAATGGGCGGAAAATGGCCTCATATCGCGAATGCTATTTTCAGAATTGTACAAAATCATGGTGAAAAAAGTTACTTTTGTAGGTTTTAGGGGGGCGATCGCCCCAATTGCTCCCCTGGATCCGCCCCTGTTTGTGCAATATTGCTTGAAAAGCAATCACAAAAGAAACAAGTTCCATAGACTAAATACTGTGACTGCAAAAACTTGGCTGATGTGGGTTGCCAGACCTGTTTGCTCACCTGATAAGCCCGGCTTTAAAACAAGAGATGGCGAAGAAATGTTTTGAATTGACAAATAGCTCTGACGCCGCAACGAATCGCGTCTCATCCACATCCCGCTCCTGCGAGGCTCGTCATCTCTGTTTTCACCACCGAAACTGATTGCAGTTAGCTTCTCGATTATAGCTTCCTTCGCTTTCAGTTGACCTTGTATTGATTCCAACTCGCGTTCTTTGATTTCTATCGCTTCTTCCTTTTCCGTGATGGTGTGCTCGAACTTCCTGTTCCTCTCTTCCGACATACGTAGCTTGGTCTTAGTTTCTTTTAAAGAGTCCTCGTAGAACTTTGATTCTTGCTTTGCGTCGAAAACTTCCCTTTTTTCTTTTTCGATAGATTCCTTGAGTTCTTTTGTAGTGGCAGACAATTTTTTTTCGAGATCTTCTACGGTGGGCGGCTGATTCTTCCCTCGTTTCTTCGGATCTTTACCTTGCTTGACTATATTTCCTGAGCTCTCAGCGGTGCTCTCAGCAACGCTAGTTTCCGGCAAACTTTTGTTTTCCAGTTCTTGTATCTTCGCTTCAAGTTCTGCGATCTTGATCAAAATATTCAAAGGATGATCAAACAACGGTTTCTTCCAACATTATGGCTTAATAAAAATGCTTACAAGCAGATTTCTTCAGTAAAGTTTAATTGTTGTTCATTCAAACCGTCGCTCTACGGCATGCCACTAGTCGTACATTTCGTTTTGCAGCTGGAGAAAGTCATAGAGAAAGTGAAGCGTTTTTCTGGACAATAGGCGCCGCGTTGGGTAAAGGGCCTTCAGTACGAAAAAAACGATGTTGCACAATTCAGTTTCAGTTCCATTATACTGAGTTTTGTACTCCCATTGGAGTGTTGCGATTAGTCAGCGGTTCCCATCTTGAGCTGGAACCCCGCAGGTTCTGTAGTAGTAAACAGGGCCTCTGAGCGAAATTTTACCAGGGGTTACGAAGACCGATACCGGGCCCCCTAGCTTCCACGGCCCTCGTCAAAACTTGCATATCTTGTTTCTATAGCAATCAGAACAAAGATAAACAGCTACCGTGCAAAAATTGTAAAATAGATTAATTGTTATACTGGCAAGTACCTTGCACTAGTCATATTGGGTTTGACTGCAGAAAAACGCAGCGTGCATACTTTTATCCTCTCGGGTCCCTGTACCTACCGGGCCCGAGTAAAATGTACCTCTTGTACCCCCCTGTTACACCCTGGTAGAAACGCTATATTCGTGGCAAGCCAATGGCATGAGCACCGCGCATGAACCGTTTCCTTGCACCTACAGCGGATACATGAGTGCTTTAATGTTTTGTATATTCTCACTGTATAATTTCAACCAATATTCCATTCGTGATTCAACGCAATGCACTTGTTTGCGAACAATCCAACAGTTGACACGTTAACCTGCAAACCTACATCACCGCAGTTGGTCGCTGTTTCCTGTTGTGCATGTGAACATTAAAAGCTCTTGTTCACCGATAGCCTACACCGAACCGTTTAACGTTACGTTGTTCCATCTTCACATTCAACTGTATTGAAGATTTTATTGTATGCCTGAATATAATCAAAAAGGCACGCAGCTGGAGAGTGCTACTGGAGAGTTAAGCCGGGCAAAGTGGTGAGAGCCTTTTATTTCGTCTTGCATTGGCTTCGCAACTTCAAGACGTTAAGTCGCGTAGTTGGGAGACTAACCTGTGCTCCTGCATCAACTAGGTTGACCCCTAAACTAGTAGGGATCTGTGGAATCGTAATAGATCGACGACCCACTACATACTACTCTGCACCACCAAGAACCTTACAAACCCACCCATTAACGCCGAGCACGAGACTGGACAGGCTGCAAGTACCGTTTTTCAAGTCTTCCGTGTGACCCATAGGCGTAGTCAGGGGTGGCCAAAGGGGCCATGCCCCCAAATTTGTTTCATACCTTGTTATTTTATGCTTTGAAAGACGGTGTCCCAAACAAAATACTGTTACTCGCTTAAAGTCAAAAGATTTTCCCCAAAAACAGATTTTGGGCTGGCTACGCTAATGGTATGACTCAACTGGGAATTGAATCCATCCCACCGGCTTTAGTGGTGCGCTCTCAATCCACTGCAGCACTTCGCCTGTATGTGTTGCTCAGTAAAGAAATATTTAATTCAGTTTTTTTAAGGTGCTTTAGGGACCCGATTCGGGTCCCTAGAATCTGAGAAAATTATCATCGGGTCCATAGAATAGGAGAAAATCGGGTCCCTAGAATTAGAGAAATCGGGTCCCTACAGGTCCAAGCTGGGTACCGAACATTTTCCTTAAATTTAATTGCTTCAAAAGCGCTTTTGGTGCATTCGAGCAACTCACTGTCTCACTAACCTTAAGAGCACCGTAAGTGATAAAACAATTCAAAATATAACAACATAACGCTCTTCGCAACTTACCAAAGTGTCCCTTTCCAGAACAAGATTCTTATTCTCCATCAGATCATGTTCAAGAACGTTATTCTCCTGTGTGAGCGTTGCGTTGCGCGTTTGGGTCGCTGCAAACTTCTCTCTCCAGCTCTTTGCTTCTTTGTGCAAATGATCGATCTTGTTTTGCATTGTACCATTCTCCGTAGTCAATTTGACCAACATCGACTCTTTACTTTTCAGCTAAATTAACAAGAACCCAGATTCACATGTCGGCTTTGGCTTACCAAGCTTTGCATTAGATTTATACAATCTATCGCCCTCCGGAACTTCAAGCATCCGTATCATTTCAAAATAAAACTCATGAAAAGATTAAGGGTTATTTCGAACGAGGTTGAGGTTAGAACAAGGTTTTTCTAAGTGAAGACTTCTGCAGTACAACAGACTAAAGCACTCGCATTCTCTTCCTACAAGGTCCGTCATTGTAATGCTGTAATTGCTGTTCATCTTGTAAGATCTTAATCGAGTTCTCTATTTTCATTCCTGAGGAGTATATAAGCTCATAAGATCAGCACCCTTAGTCGACTGTTCTAAAAAAGTTCCTTGCTCTTTACATTCTAATAGCCAGTTTCACTCCGAACAAGAAATTGCTCGTGCCATATCATCAACTTGTCTATTGCCAATCAAGGGAAGGAAAGACGGTGCTTATATGAGCAACAAATTTTCAGCAGAAGCCCTTCGATGTATTTACATTAAACAAGTTCTTCTTGTTGGCAAAAACAAAACGTAATTCTTATTCTCTCGTACTGTAGAATGCTATTGAAGCTGTTGTTCCAAGGCAGTTTGTGTTTTTCAGTTGGTATGCCAAAATTTCTTCTGCTTCTTTAGATAAGTTGAGATCCCTGATAAAATCACCCAGGTCCTCTTGCCTGAATGGTTCTATTGCTGAACTACTTTGGAACATATTTCCACCGCTGCCACTTGCAGAGCTTTCTACCTCTTCATGAAACTCATCATATTCCATGAATATGTCAGGTAAATCATTAAACTCAGGCACAGTACTTCCTCAAAGCGAAGCATAGAGGCCAAGCAGATTTTAAATTTGAGTAACTCCAAGTACTTTTGTGACGATTAGGCCTCTTCACATTCACCAGACAGAAGTAACAAGGGCGGCATTATTTCAGTGGTTAAGTGTCCGCCTTTCACTTGGAAGGTTGGGTATTCGATCCACGACCACTGAGTGAATTGCCGTAGCACTCCTTGGGCAAAAGCGCTCACCCCAACTGCCCAGGCAAGAAGCAAATTTCCGGCTCTAGTCTGACGACAACTGCAGTCACCAAAATCAAATTAAAAAAAGTAACAGTTATTGAAATGGCTCTTCGGCTCTCTCCAAACCATCGGTGCACCAAACTTAAGATTTTTAAGGGTTCCTTTAGTCCATTTCTTAACCTTTCTACACATGTTTTTGCGGTCAATATGATGTGCTCATGGCTTATCTTGGTCATTAAGCTTTACTTTAAAATACGCAAGATAAGCCTTCCAAACTTTCGTCTTTCATTTCTTTGTTTTTTTGCGTTTTTTCAAAAAATTGCTCCCAGAAGCAAAAAAATAAAGTCCTTTACAAATTTCGACTTCTTGAAATGAAGGTTTTGGCCTACATCCAAAAGCATTGCGCCGTCACACTTGCGCTAGCTGAAGATTTTGCTCTTTGGCAAGCGAAGTAACCCTGAGGAGTAGCTGGACAAACAAGTTGAAATAAAACTTGAAGTGAAGGTCCAAATGCACATTTCTATAACAACCTTACAAGAAATAAGCAAAGTAACAAACAACAAATCCTTACCTCGGCTGTTCGGGCTTGAAGAATAGCCACTACAAGCTTGAACAGGTAGAGGGCTCGGCGCAAAGCGAGCTTGCTTGGGCGCCTCAAGTTTTTCAACTCGTGCACATTGATCATGATGTCACGAATTTCTCTGCAAATCGTCTTCACAACAAAACGAAAGAAGAATCGGATTAAAGGTTTCTACCTTTCCTTGGTTAAGAGTGTCCATCCATGGCAACAAAAAGTTGAGCCATTGTGGCATACAAACCTCCCAGTTATTTCCAACATCCTCCATCACAACTTTCTCGTCGTCATCATCTTGACCCAAAGGCAGTTGTAGTGTTCCAACGTCTGCGTAAAAAATGCTTTCTTCCTGTTAACCGTAAAACTTAAGCTTCGAACAATGGAGGATTCCGGTGGTCGATTTTGTGCAATTGCTTCCTCAAACAACCACTACGTCCCAGGTGGCTCTCCTTTTCAGTAAACGTGTACTTTTTCTTGGGTTTTTACAGCGATTCAGGCGAATAAGAACAGTGCTTCTGAAATTTCAAGCAGACAGGATACCGGCTCTTACGTTTTTGATAATATCTAGGTTCGGCAAAGATGGACGACCTTCGTTTATTGAGCTTTTAATTTTTAAAGAAAAGTCTACGGAACTTATTTCATATTCAAACGATTTCAGCAGATGAATAACTTAGTAGCTGTTTCACAAAATTTTTGTAGTCTGAAATGTTTGAGTTGAAATTTGGTGATGCATTTTGGCGCCTTTTCCACCTGCTCACCGCTTTCCAAAGCCAAATATGGATCCACCACTGGCTGTGAAGTATCAACGTACTCTCGTCCAACCACGGTACAGCCAGGTACGGATGCAGGAGAGGAAAACAACATTTTTGTAACTTCGGCACAATTCAAATTCAACGAACACAGCTGAGACGTGAAACAACGAAACATTTGGACCGGCGGACGTGTTCGCGGTTGTCTTGCGCTTGCATTCAGTAACAACTGAAGACAGTGAGAACTGCTGCTTGTGTGTGAAACATCCGATGAATGTTTATTTATAATCTATGGTTTTTAGGTTTTCGTTTCCAATACAACTCAATTTTTTTTTACTACTCATACAGTATAACACACTAAACTCACGTACGTGAAGTAACAACGTTTGACTAATGTACATTTTTGTGAGTTGCTCCAAATAATTTTGAGATTTTTGTAGCATTTGAGTGGTTTCAGAAATGTATGATCTTAGGTAATTTTCGTATTTTATTGAATCAGAGTAGAGATGCCTAACATGTAGCTGTGAGCTGTAGAATAAAAGTGGTAGTGTGTCACTGCGGGTGGTTTTAGTTTTTCATGGTTCCTGTTGTGTCTTAATGTTTGAGCCAGACTGATGAAGAGTACTAAGTATATGCTCCAGAATATTGTAGAGCAATAGTCATTACTTCCACGACACACCAAGTCTTCCTTTTATTAACTTATTTTTGTGTACATTTCGCAAGCAGAAGATGCGGAGTGACCAGTGATTGTTACTAATATTCGCTGTTTTGAAAGCAATGTTACCGCAAATGGAATCAGTTTTACAGGAAAAATAAAACTATAGGTCTTATGGTTCGTAAACAGACTGGGGTTAAGAACGCTAAAAGTGAAGATTCCTAACGTTGTTTCATTACGAAGCTCAACTGGCGGACCGAACTCAAAATTCGGAACTTCCGAGTGTTGAATCTGGACGTCCGGCCGATCATTATTGTATTCATCCACGTAAAATGCCGTTTTGCCAAATATTTGTTTAAAATCGTGGATGAAAGTTATAGGTGGAGAGAGATAACTATTCACGACCAGAAAAATGCGATTACAGATGTTCTGGAAGAATCATTACTAAACGTGCCCATGCAAGAAAGAACTATGCTCTTTCGCAAGCACATCCGATCGACTCTCGCATTTGCAGAATCTTTTTGCTTGCGTATGTGAGCTTATTCGCAGTGTAGTGGAAACGCAAAAGCATTTTGTTAATATTTAAAAGGGATGATAAGGTAATGGACATTGTTGATAGGGCTGGGTTCAATTAACAAAAATTTATTGTTGAAGTAATAAGTAATTTCTAGCAAAGTAACTTCAGTAATTCAAGTAAAAAAGGAAAATTGACATTTGGACTTTAAAACATGCAAGCACATCAAAGTTATTGCAATTATTAAATCATTTAATGGGCGGTTCAGACAAAATTCGCACCTGTTGACCAGAATTCAATATAATGAAATGAGCTTCTAGCTCCAATTCGTAATCAGGATGACGATCATGCAGTAATGACTCACAAAGAGCTCAGCACAGACAAGAAATCTATTCGCCTCAATTGCTTATTTTATGTGTGGTGATGCATGTTATGTATAATATTGCGTTTGTAACAAGAGACATGGCTACTAAAATCTTAACTTTTCTAAAATAAATTTTCTGGAAAGATCAAGTAATGGCAAAATTACTTAATCAAGTTGTAAGTAAAGGCTATCAAGTAAGTAATTAAGTAATTACTTACGTGAACCTAGATCTAATTGTTGGATTTCTGGCTAATACAGTGTCACATCTGAACGATCTCAATGTCAAACTGCAAGTGGAAAAAGACACAATCCATTCCTTGATTTCAATAGTTCATGTTTTCCAGAAACAAATGGACGTTTTTCAACGCAATATCAACGACAACTATCCCATTTTTCAAGACTTTTGCAGCAACGTTAAGATGAAACAGCTACTAAATTATTCAATTCACTGCGGAAGTGATGAACAACTTTGCACAAATCACTGACTGTTGTTTCAAAACCACTGAGCATAACGAAGAGGGCAAGGGGGCACAATTCCCCAGGTTTCGAATCACTATAGGGGGCGCCGACTGACTACAGGGGGCGCCGACTGACTACAGGGGGCGCCGACTGACTAC
>JGI24022J15233_10002281_pt1 | contig 17722 bp, 10 predicted proteins | sample Ectturendosymbi2_FD_15233 | JGI IMG/M metagenome (IMG submission 15233) | reverse complement strand
TCAAATATTGATTTTTTATTTATTTTATATTGTCAAAGCGTTTCACTTTGCACTTTTCAACATTCACAATGTACATAAGAAATAGGGCAAAATACAATATTTTTACCACTAGGGCTAGAAATGTTTTCCAGAGTATTTGTACTTTCATCACTTTAATTGTTTTACTATATTCTTAACATTATTCCACCATCAGCACTTCTTTTCACTTTAAAAATGTTATATTCATTATAAGTAATAAACACGGATTAAATTTCCGGTGCTTCCGTTACAACTTTTTTTTCAGACTTCAAATATTTTTAAATTATTTTTGTTTTTGATTACCATATGTACAATGTACATCTATCATACATAACAAAACACATTACATACACATAAAACAATAAATACACTATGTAAGCGAAGTATATAATACGTAATACACAAAACAAAAACGCAAGTGATAAAACACAGGATATAAACGGTTATATCTTGGAACCCAAATGTGTTTTCATCCAGCCTGATGGTTCATTCTGGAGTTGGTTAAAGTATTGTCTCACTGCTTGTAAATCTATAGTTGATATTTAGTACTTCACAATCTTTCTACGTTTAGGTAAGGTGAGTTTCTCTTGTAAGTGCATTGGTTTGTTGTGACAAAATAATGGTTCACACAGTCAATAGATCATAGAGCATTGCGTAGAATATAGGCTATTGCGGAAGCTATAGCATAATTTAAAGCAAATTTCTGCACAAGCAATAACTATTTACTGGTTCCTTTGTCACAAAGGATGGGTGAAAGACCGTGAGATCATCTAGTCCAGTGGTTCCCAAACTATGCTCCGCGGCACACTGCTGCNCCGCCAGATGTCATTAGGTGTGCCGCAAAAAATATTGAAATAAAAATCAATCAAGTAGAGATTTGTTGCACTNTTGTCACAAAGACGCAAGTACTCTAAATTTCCTGGGAATTTAAGCAATATTGTCTTGATTTTACGTTAGGATATGAACAAATTACAAATACACATAAATTTTTTAATCAAATGTTAGAAGTGCGCCAAATAATTTCTGTTTTTTCTAAAATGCGCATTGAAAGAAAAAAGTTTGGGAACCACTGATCTAGTCTACCAACCATGCGATACAACTTTCAGTACTGTCATAAGTAGTCAGTGAAAAGAAAAGACAAGGTGATAAAAAACAAAGACACATCTTCTTCGTCTTTTGTGCGAGTTGTTTAAACCACTGCTTGCCCGCACTAGATCTCGGGGCAGGTGTTGAGCAGTCATTCGATTGTCTCATCGTCCAGAACCGTCAGACCATGCAGTCCATTGGGAGGTCGATGGATTGGACATCGGAGGACAACATGGTCGATGGTTTGTTCTTCTGCGCGACACTCACAGGCCGCAGAGGAGGCCATACCCCATTCATACCAGGAGGAGCGGAAACGTCCGACATGGGTGCAGAGGCGTTTAAGCCGGACCCAGGCTCTACTTCGGAGGACCATTCCGGGGGGGTAGGTACCGGTGTCGGGGTTGAAAATGCGGAGTCATGTGGGGTTGTTCGTTCACTCCACGTTCCATTGATGATCCTCCCACTGCGCTGCACGTATGTTGTTGTTGTCAGAAAAACTGATGAGATGTTGTGCGGCGGGTACAAATGGGCAGAGCTGGTCAGTAGCGAGCTACTGTAGCGAGCTAATTTTCCAGTAGCGATAGCGGGAGCGTCGCTCTTTTTTGAAAAAAATAACGGATGCGGTAGCGAGTCATCACCATTTTACCGTTACGGTCATTCGCCACTTTGACGTGAGTGGTGGCCAATGGAAAAAGTTCGCAAGAGCTCCTCCGTCAGTAAACGTTGGTAGTAACTGCTTTTCTCACTGTTTTGCGCTGATTTTGGATGATTTGTTTGCGCTAAGCTAGCAGCACTCGGAAAAATTTAGCTGAGGTTGCTTTTGACCTGATCGATAGGTTCCACGTTAGTTCGGTGAAAACTCAGCATCAGCGACAAACTTAAAGCATTTGGGGCTTCGAAGCATTGGCTACTCCTAGCGTATGACTGAATTGAATGCTTAGTAAAATAAGGGACCGGGTTCAACATTTCGCTGCATGTGTAACTACGGTTTTTGTTTTGAAGTATATGTCAATATGACAGTTTTTGTAGCTTAGTTCGACTTCAGTATATTTGGCTGGATGCATAACTTGAAGAAAACTTATGATTCTGTCTGGAAGACAGTGGCGTAGCCAGGGGGAAGGGGAGACATTTGGCCCCAGGTGCAGCAGCATTTGAGGACGTAAAGTGAGTTTGGAATGTCACGTAACAATTACGAATGTCCAATGTCAGCGCATGCTAATAATTACGATTTATAAAATGTCGAAAGCCAGTCTCTGATACGCAGTTGCAAAATCTCACCAAGATCACCAAGGCTCGCAAAAAGAGCAATTATGACATTTTGAGACGTCGCTTGTGTCTCCAGCAACCAGCGCCGGCTTGTGGCAGAGATGAATATGGATTTTGACATAAATCCTGCGGATTTGTAGATTTTTGATGGATTTGGATTGGATTTGGATTTTATATTTCTGACTAACCGGATTTGGACTCGGATTTGAATTTGATAATTTTGTTTAAAATTTTTCATAACGTTTAATTCAGTGTCAAGATTACTGCATTTAATCTGTGAAAATTGGTTCAGATGTGGTTCAGGTTCAGTGAAGTTATGAGGTCATTCGGAATATAAAAGCACATCGTGTTGGATTAAATGTTTAGCCTTGAGGATGAGGACTAGCAGCGATAAGAGTCTGCTCTCATGTTCAGGGTCAGACATATCGTTTCATTAAAGTTTCCAATTTAGCGTGGCTTTCATTGACCCAATGCCTTTTCTGGAATCAAGATTGCTACACGTAACAAAACAGTAATACCTACTGCCTAGTTACATTTAGCACCTTTCAGCAGATCATTATTTATTTATGTAGCCTAGTGCTAATACTTTCCGTGCTTTTTACTTGTGAAGCTTTCAATATATTTTAGTTAGGCCTACAGGCTATGCAGTCACGAGAGCCTAATGTAGATTGCAGTTGAATGAAATTCAAAAATGCCAAAAACGGATAAAAGAGATGTGGCCTTGGCTATTATGAATAGATCAAAGGTCATCAACTGCATGCCTTTTTATGGAATTGTTTTTAGAGGTGTTGCATGTGTACATCAAAAACTTGGTTCTATTTTTGGTCATAATAGTTACAATTATTTGCTGGATAATCTAATTTTGAGAGGTTAAAACTGAATCACATGACTAACAGAACATCTCAATGCGTTGCTGCTAAATGTGATTACGATTTACGTTGAAGTCTTTGAAGTGTCAACTATTGCGAGGTACCAAAACAAAGGTACAGCCTTAGTTAATTTGAATCATGATGCAAAATTTTTTCTCGAGTCATATATTGAGTTAGATTACCTGTAGACTAATATAGAAGTGATAAGTAAACCCTTTTTCCCATGCCGTGGCACTGGTACCAACCCAGGAAGACACTAAAGCGTGAAACAGTCTTTACGCTAAATTTAGTTAAAAACTATCGGGTTTCGAACCGAAAATACAATTAAACAACGTTTTTTTCAAGAAATGTGCTACGTTAATATGGTGATCTGTTTTGCCTATAACAAACAAAATCAAAAGGTCGTAGAAGGACAAGCGGCTTGACGTAGCCACAAATTTTTTAATAACAGCCAACATGTCAAGATTTCTCTTATCACTTTGAAAGTATCAGCAGTTTGTACGGTTCACCATACCCTAATATTACAAAGTTTCACGAGGCCAAATTGAGGCCTGTCTCTGAAAAAAGCGGTACATAAACAAAAGGAAAAAATGCCTTAGAAATACCAACATCTTAAACTATCTCCCAAGTTTTGACAATTCCAGCGTATTTGTGGTTGAACATCAATCATGTACGGAATTTGCGATCAGATGGCCTGTCTCAAGATAAATCTCTTAAGGAGATAATTAACCAGTAAGAAAAAGAAAAATTCAAGCAAGACGTTTCTTAAAAATGATTAGAATATAAAATTTCATCTTTTTTCTTTGAAACTTTCTGCAAATGTCAAGATTGCTATGCAATGATTTGAAATTTTCGGGGAGAAAAATCCCTAAATTTCCCCCCCTGGTTGCGCGCCTGATGATAATCAACGATTGTGAGTTGCAAAGCGCTATGCACAGGGAAGGAATCTGTTCTCCTCAATGACTTATTTTATGCGTTAAGATGCATTTCATGTATAATATTGCGTTTACAGCAAAAGACGTGGCTTATAAAATCTTAACTTTTCTAAAAGCAATTTGCTTGAAATATCAAGTAATGGAAAAATTACTTAATCAAGTAATAAATAAAGATTTTCAAGTAAGTAATTATGTAATTACTTACTTGAACCAGCCTTATTGTCCTGTCAAGAAGGTCAGTTGTAGTGCTTTCGCAGACAGAGAGATTTCCACATTAATTGGTTTCCCAGACCGGGGGACTGCACACAGATAATGGCACAGAGTATTTAGTCACTCTGGAAAAAATTGTTGGTAAATAGTTTTGTTCTCATAGTTTTGGTCACACATACTGCAGTGTAAGTTAGTGTTAGCCGTAACTACGCTTTCACTGTTTTCACATTTTTTGTTAAGATCTCAATTTGTGAATTATTTTTCTAAAGACGTAGGGAAAGTATTGTCGAGTAAGCTTGAAGTAAAATATTGTTGTGGAGAACACATAATTATAGCTTCGAGGAAGAAAACCTAAACGTTTACAATGCAAATGTCGGCAATGATTGCGCCTAAGCAAGCTCAGTTGTTTGAGATGGGGAAAGTGGTGACAACAGTGACGATGAGAGTGACAGAGAATAAGATAGCTATTGTTTCATGCAGCTTCACAGTACAACACTATCATCCGTTTACGTAATAGAAGAAAGCAGTACATTGTGATAACGTTTTCTATTAATGGGAGGTTGAAAAGTACATGTTTCCACAGCATCTTCCGGAACTATTTCAAGAAGTCTTGTGGCTGCGTGTGATGGATGAAAACAATTTATTCAAGAAACCATCCTGGGAAATTTTGTAAAATATAAAATCGATTGAAGTCTAGCGTATAGACGCCATTTCATTTTTTATTGGACGCCAAAAATTGAAAGCTTTCTTGTGCCTCATCTTGCACGAGGACGTATGCAAGAAGTCGTCCAGTTTTTTTTAGCAAAACATACGACATTCCAGTTGGTTGCGAAACAACAACGGGATTACATTATCTTGTAGATAGAAAGTTAAAATTGGAAAATGTTGACGAGAAGCCGACAGTTGCGTAGCCAGCCCAAAAATTTGGGAGTGGCCAAAAAAATTGGGGGGGGCAAATGCTTGATTTTAGGCAAATAACACTATTTTGTTTCAGATACCGCTTCTCAAAGCACCAAATGACTATATGTTTCGAAAATTTGGGAGGCCATGGCCCCCTAGCTACGCCTATGGAAACCGAACGGAGAAAGACAAAACTCTGGCGATGGTTATACGTTTGCACTAAAACGGGAAGTTCTCGAAATGTTTTTCCCACTGTGTTGAAAAAAAACTTAGTTTCTCACTTTAATGACAAACAAGCCATACCTTTTGTATGTCGCAATATCACATAAAACTGACAATATGATATTATGAATTGAATACTTGTTGATACATCTTCAACATGGATCTCTCATACCGTATCTTACCTCAGAGCACAAGAATTTTATTTCATTCAGATGGATTCGATGACCTTGCTATGTAATGAATACACTTATCTTGGTATTATCCACGCCCGCAGTGAGTATATGTAGAAGATGGCAAGATCAAATCTCAATAAGAAACGGCAAGCTTAAAGCTATGTTAACGGACGCAGCCATAAATAAAGAGGTAAAATAACAGCGCCAGACGACTTGCTGGTAATGAAATGCCGCAGCGGAATTTCTTTAAATTGTCGCCGGCGGCATGCGATGCTACAATTTACCATCTTGGCCAGATTTTTCCCAATTAACTCGAGTGTCGTTATACAACATTTGCTCCGGTGATGCTCACGTATTTCTCTTACTTTTCAGCAGCATGCTTTGCTGAGGTTACCTGCGAATTGAGATCGCAAGGAAGATAGGACGGTCACGACATTGGGCGGATTTTTTCTTTTACTTTTGTTTAACAGGTTATCACATTTTGCGAATAGCACCAATTTTGCAACGGCCAATTATCTTTCCTGCAAGACAGAGGTTTTATCGTCTTGGTTGAATTGTTTAACGCAGTGACAAGCCGTTGTTATTACGCTTCTCGCTCTAGGTCTCAAGCAGGTCTAAATTTTATGCACCTGCTTGTTACAGAACTACAGAAATTGCTAGTTTTGTGAAAAATGCGCATAATCATCGGATTCACTTTTGCGGTCGATGGTATGCTCTTCTCATTTCTTTAGTGATGAAACGAACGCAGCGGCTTCAGTGAAATTAGTTTTCATTTCTGCGTCAGGAAGATGTTGTAATAAAAATGGTAACAAGTGCGTCTTGACTCAAACATATGGCGGTCACAGTTTTCTTCAGTGAGAGAAGAACATCGCCAAAGTGAAGTTTATAACAAAGATCATCACGATTCGCAAATAATTCAGTTTGAAACATGCTGAGATTGCTAAATTGCGCTTCAGCAACCTTTTAGCAAAACTTTCCACGCGAGGATCTATTGTCCATCTGCACAAACTTTGCAATAAACAATAACTTCCAATTATTCCGTTTTTGTGCGTCTGCATATATTTAATTTTTTCGCGTCTAGTTCACGTTCTTCCATTCCATATAACATTGCCAGCCGTGCTCGAACCAAACCATTTCTTTTCTTTCAAAAAAAGGTACTTGCGTTCACACGTTTACTAATAAATTAAATTTTAAGGATAGATTGCTGCGCGATGCGTAAGCAATGCATTTCTTCATAATTCAACCTTCAACCATTTGAGAGAGAATACGATTTCAATTTTTTTTTTGCTTGATGATCATTCGAATAGAACCAGCTAAACAGAAAGGAGGTGGTTAGCACGAAAAATGAAAACTTACATGTATCCACAATTTAATTTACGTTGTAGGGATATGTGTAATTGCTGTAAGTAGGGCATTTTTGCATTTTCCCGATGGCAGTCTTTATGCACCACCTAATACCATGGTAATCAGCACTTTATGTTAGTGCACTTTCATTTGTGTGAGAATACCTAGAATTAAAATTAATCTATGTACGAATGATACTTTATAAGCTGTCGGTTGACAATGAACTCGTATACTTTCGAAAGAGTTCAGTGTTCAAACTTTGCGTAGGAATTATACTACTGAACATGATCTACACAGATTTTCAGAAATCTTCCGAAACTTTGTTGGTATGACTAAACCCATATCGATAACTTATTTTTATTTACAATTGCTTTCATTGCAAGTCTATGTTTCATTATACTTGGTGGAACAGTGGATTGAGCACGCGATTTCGATGTTGCGGCAGCTTCGACCCTTCACTGAGCAACATGTTTGACTCAAAACCAGAATACCTCGAGCGTCGGGCGAAACCAGTTCAAACCAGTATGTGGGATTGCACAATATTGCTAGATTTGATTGACCAAAGCGTTGCCGATATATTTAGTAGCAAAGGCAGTGCAGTGATGAAATTATAACGCTGATCATTGTTGTTCATGAAATTGTTGGCTTCTTGATATATTCTGTTTGTGTCTCACAGCCAATATCAAACCATCGATCGAATCGAAATGTAATTACATAAACTACCATCATGCCTGCCTTGACACGGCGGCACTTACGCAGCTTTTGGAAGCACGTGAAATAGCAACAACTCGACAGATTCTTGATCGTTTACGTAGCATCTCGTGATTGCTTGCGTTACTGCATGCACGCAATACACAAAAAGCTCAAAACTTGTTTTTGCAATCTCCTTGATCGAGAATTTTCCAAGTTTATACGTCGAAATGTTTCACGCAAGATAGGGCAGGTTGCACGCGAGAAAAGATTATGAAACTCGACTGTACTGTATAAAAACGAGATTTTTCGCTACATTTTGATCACTATCTGAAACAAGTTAGTGAAATTTTTACGTCACGCTGATGCTTTACCAGTTCATTCGTTTTTTCGTTTTGTGTTTCGGCTTCATATAACTTGATAACTAAACGGTGGTATAGGGTACCCAACCCTTATAGTCCCGCGTGCGAAACTTTTTTTTGCTAAAAAAAAAAGTTTCTTGCAAAGCTTTGCAACGCTATAACTCACCAGCCGATTCAGCTAGAGAGCTGCTCAAACCCTCCACGGATTCGAGAAGTCTTCTAGTTGAGATCGAAAACAAAATTTTGCTTTTTGGATTTGAGGTTTTCTAAGAGTAACGTCTTAATAGGGAGATGTTAAAGCGTTTTTGGCCGAGTTAACCTGGCCCTGGGCACCAAAACATTGGGCTATTTTTTGGCTCAAACTAAAATCCGCGTCTTTAGAGCCTTTGACTGACTTGCCAGCATATCTGGAACCAAAATTATGGCTCAAAAATCCAGTTTTTGACAAAATTTAAAATGTTTCACAAACGGTTAATTTGCCCTCTCAGGGCAAAGTTTGGCCAGCCACAAATGGGCAGCAGATTAAGCTAGAAAGCTGTTCAAACCCTCTGAAGACTCATGACGTCTTGTAGTTTAGAATGGAAAAAAAATTAAGATTTGAGTTTGGGGTTTTGGGTCCATGGGATTATGATTGGGGGATGTTTTGCCTTTCTTTTGATGACGTCATCATCCCATCCAACGAGCCGATGTGGCTCAAATTTTTTTGGATTCTCGGCTACAATGCTAATCTTCAGAGCACTTTATCGAATCTTTAGCGTTTCTGGTTCAAAAGTTATGCCAAAAAATTTTCAAATATTTCAAGAAGTTCATAGGGTATTTAAGGGATATCCCTAATTAATATTCGATCATTTTTGCGATAACGTTTCCACCAGAAACGCTGGAATATCAATCAAACCTTCTGAAGACTCGTACTATGGCCTAAAATCCATTTAAATCCAGTAAAGCTTCGAGCCAAGAAATCGGCTCCGTTGTTGAACTCCCACGGGATGTTGACGTCGTCACATGTTTTGACAGACTTGTCAAAACATGTCAAAACATCCTGTGGTTATGTAAACATCGCCAAACAGGCCAACAACCCACACTGAAAAATTTTTTTTGACTCTAAATTACAAGAATTTCCCCATCTATAGAGGGCTTGAACAGCTCTCTAGTTTAATCTGCTGGTGAGGTATGGCCATATAGACTTTTAACGTTTGTGGGTGCGGACGTTTTTTACCAAATTTTGGTTTTTGACCGATAATTTTGGTTCCAGATATGTTAAAAAGTCAATCAAGGGCTCTAAAGACGCGGATCACAGCCTAGTTTCCAAACAAAACTTGAACCAAAAAATGTCTCATTGGATTGGCGCCCATGGTCGGGTAAAAGTGGCCAAAAAACGCAAAAACACCCCTATTGTGACGTCCCACCAGAGATGCCTAAATCAAAAACGAAAAAAAAATTTTTCGATCTCAACTACTAGACTTGCTGAATCCGTAGAAGAAGGTTTGAACAGCTCTATAACTCAATCGGCTGGTGAGTTGATGCGTTGCAAAGCTGTGCAAAACAAGTGGCGCACGCAGGACGTAAAGGGAGGTGCTAATAAGTAAATGAATTTGTGCTGGGGATGTACTGGTTGGAAGCCACGGCTACGCCGTGCCTATGATCAAGTGTGATGCTTCTGGCCCGGCAGACCTCTAGTGTCACTTCGAAAGGAGTACAGAAGGCGAATCCAAATGAGACTGAACTAAAATGTTGAACACTGTACTTTGAACTATTTAAAATTCTGCATTGGACAGCAGTTTCATTTGCCAGCAAAACGTTGGTAGTGAAATAGAATGACGTTGGTCCTATGGAACAAGATTAGTGCTCAATCCAAATTTCTACCAAAAATGAAATGGGCAGAAGCCTGGGCAGTTCAATCCAACCAAGTTTACACCATCACTGCCCAAAATCTCTTCTCTTCCTCCAACAACTGTACGACGGAAGACGACGTTCTCAATATTGTAGAGAGCAACGTGGCTTTTGAAAGTCGCTTTTGAGTTTTTCTGGTAAACAGGNTCCGTTCCCTTTTTGGAAATATCCTCCCAGCCTAAACGTTGTTCTTGTAGACACTTCCCTGCAGGAGAGACTCNGCCACATAAGCTCAAACAGTTCAATCGGGCCATGGAGACGCAAGCACAACAGTGGTAAGTACGGCACGTAGTTTTACGCTGTGTGAAAAGTAGCATACAAGAAGCATATGAGCGAATCTTCAGCAATGCTTCCACAAGTTTGAAAAATCCGTTGTTGGTGTGAGACTGTGCGTGTGATCAATGTGCCTGAGTGAATAGCTTGGTCAAACTACGCTTGTGCAGGATTTTTTCACACAGCATAAAACTACGTGACTTNTTAGAATAAGTCTACGCAGGCTTGTNGGGATACGTCTTAAGGTTTATTCTTGTTTCTGAGTAATTTCTCCCGATGTTTGCAGCTCTTGTTTCAAAGTGACGNTAACAAGCCTTTCTACGTAAAATCAATCATAATTTGTGTTTTCAGCAAAGACCTTGACAATGCTTCTTGAAAAGAAGTGCCCTGCTTTCAAAATCTGCAGATAGCATATTGTGTAAATTATCGTAATATACCTAGCTATTTCTGCCAAAGAAGCGCATTTTGTGACTCTCCTTTTTCAGACCATATATTAGGGGAAAGTGGGCTACAGTCGACACTTTTTTTGCATTTTCAACTNCTGCTACTTTATTTCAAGTTAAAACAAGCTCAAAATTTTCACACAATAAAGCAACTTTATANACACAATGTCATGCCAAAACATGAAAACAANGCCCTTCGGAAAAAATTTTGCAATCAATTTANACAGGGTACTTTTTCTTGACATGAGCATGGGGTACACCTGACCAGTCAATAAAAAGTTGGGTTGCATGCATTNCATAACGTTCACTTGATATCCCATGTAAAATAGGCACTTGCTGACTGCCTCTCCACTTCTTTCACATTCTAATTACCAACTATCACTGCGTGGCAAAATTAATTTGTATGATTACCAGATATTCAATGAAACCAATGCAGTATGCTGAAATTCATGCCTAACTATACAAATATAATGTGCCTCTAAGCACATAGTAAACCTAAATTTGCTCATAGATTAGAATTATTCTGTATTGCATTCTAATATAACCTCTCAAGTTTTNTCTTGTTGAGAGAGACCTAGTGGCAATGTATTGAGNGTGCCCCATTTTTTCTGTCAGATGTGCCCCATCCATATCTAAAAAATAGAAGTACCAACTCAACTTAAAAAAGTTTAAATCGGGCATTATCAAATAATGCTGCACCGCCCTGACTACAACGTCACCAAGCGTCAAAACAGAAGATATTGATTAACGTGGGCAAAATCCAAATCTAAATGCGATTTTATAAATTACTTTTGGGTAACAAAAACACAAGTTGCACTGCAACTTGTAACAACGGCTGTCTATCAAGGAAAAATTCACTTTAGCACTACGGCTGGTATAAGATTAAATCACCATNGAAACTTTAAAGTTCAACGTTTTCAACTTCTTGAATAAATCAAAAAAGACGACCGTGCCANTAGTCCTACTGTGCCCCACCTTCTCCTATATATATGAAATATCACGAATTGTCCAATTTTANGATTGTTTTTTGAGATTTTGCTTCGGGTTCCTAAATTCTAATACACACTCCTGGTTGAAAGTCGCACATATTGAAATTGACAGATATTACACCTAGGAAGCGGAGACGCATTGTTACGCTTTCAGAACACTGAAACAATAGGCCACCCAAACAACCATTGCAAATTGTTAAAGGTATGCAAAGAAGACGAGTTTTAATTTGCAGAAGGATTTGCTGCATGATGGAGTTCACATAAGCTCAAGTACTGTGCAACGGCGTTTACTGGAAGCTGGCAGAAAGGCTAAGAATCCGTTTAAAACAGCTTCTTACTCAAAAATAAAAGCAAAAATTAGACTTAGCAAAAAAATAAATATTAGGCTGCAGAAGATCTGAAAAACTGCACAATACTGGACTACAGAAGGCTGTTATCACATGGAAATCCTTGTTTCGCTCAGGGGAGCACAGCAGATTTGTAATTTGTCAGTAAGGGTAAGCATTTAAGTCTTGCCTATTTCAATGAAATAGTAGAAGGCCCCAAAAATAAGATGCTCCGTGGAAGTTTTAGTTTTTGTTAAAGTAGGTATGGTGTGTTTAAGGGGAAGCGAGCGAGGCACTTGCCTCGCCCCCCTTTTGGTGGACCCCCTTAAGGTGTTACGCGCATAAATTTTCCCTATTTTAGGTGAAAAACTTATTGTCCACTCGTATAATGTGCTACAAAGCAGATCATAAGCACGTACCCTGCTTTCCAAGGGGCCCCCAACAGCCACTGAAATGTGTAAGTTCTCTGCTTATAAATTTCATTGAAGGGGTCCCTAAAAGAAACTGTAGTGTGAAAGTACTCTGTTTTCAAAGAGACCCCCAACAGCAACTGTAACGTGTAGGTAACTTGCTTNCACAGGGCCCCCGAAACAGCAATTATGATGTGTAAGTACCTTGATTTCAAAGGGGTCCCCAACAGTAACTGNAATGTAAAATTCCTTGCTTTTAAAGGGGCCCCCGAACAGCAATTGTAATGCGTAAATACCTTGTTTTCAAAGGAGCCACCAACAGTAACTGTAATGTAAAATTCCTTGCTTTCAAAGGGGCTGCAAACAGCAATTGTAANGTGTAAGCACTATGCTTTCAAAGTGGCCCCCAATAGCAATGGTAATGTGTAAGTACGTTGCTGTCAAAGGAACCACCACCAATAGCAANTGTAATGTGACAGTACTATACTTTCAAAGAGACACCACCACCATCTCCAACGTGCAAATAAAGAAAAGCTTCAAACCAACTTCCATACCTAAAAGTTATGGGTTAAACCTTCTTCCAAAAAGTTCTGAAAAGACCCTATAAAATAAAAGCATATATTTATACCAAATGATAAATTTTTATACCAAATGGTAATTCTTTATACCAAATGATGATTTTTAGAGATTAAAGTATTTGGTTTATTGATACTTTTATGAAAATGCCACAGCTGAACAGAAAGTATCTAAGTGGAACAGCAAAAGGAATGAAAGAGAAAGAAAGCATAAAAGCTGGTGAGAAATGTAAAGGTCTCCAGGACAGATTTGTAGTTATTTCATGTGGTATTGGTGAGCCTACAGAAAAGAGTGCATTTTCAAGCATCCAAGTTGTTAATTTTAGCTATGCCTGTCTAGTGCATAATCAGATGTGCCATACACAACACCTCAAGTTTTGTAAAAATGAAGTAATTTATTTTAAATTTATTTGTTTGCGACCAGACATGAAGTCCATAGTATAAACACACACCCTCTGCAGAACGCAGGTCGATAAAAACAGAAAATACAGAACGTTTCACAAGGCATTGGAGCCGGCGGAATCACAGGGTTACAGACACTTTTTGCAAATGCGTTGAAGGCAGAACTGAAGGGTTACAGACACAGTCTTAACACGTTAATAGCTAACACACAACACTTGTTACAACACTGCTGCAGAGTAGGGGCGCCAATTCCTAAACTGGCTTTAGAACATAAACACATGCTTTGGAACATTGTTTCTCAAACGTTTTTATTCCATCGCCCCCTTTTCACTCTCGACACGCCGTTTTCTACCCCCAAGCACGATAAAGCGAACACGAGGTAGTGAATTCAAATGATTTTATTTAAAGAAAGTATTAAATGGCTGAACCAAGCTATTAGAAAGTTGAACTTAGCAACTGTACTACGACGCTAATATTCCGTTCAGAATACTTGTGAAAATAACCCAGGGCTACCGAGCCGTAGCGCGGAGCTGGGCATTTTGCCTGGAACTGGAGCTCAGTTTAAAAATCAGGAGCCAGAGCTCAGTTTAAAATTTAGGCCATAGCCGGAGCTATGGCCATTTGAGAGGTAGCTCCGGTTCCGGGTCCCTTCCTTGATACTAACGGTTTTTGCCAAATAGACTTAAGTCTGTTCTTTATAGCGATTGTTATGAGTTACGACACCACACTGCAACAATAGATCTGCAAGCCTTTTATGTTTCCTTGGTTTAATAATCGTTAAACCTGTGACATCGCAGCTGGCAGGCGTGATGTTACTTGTTGAAAAATGGTTCTCAAACACTGTTCTAAGAGCCACGTTGCAGCTCCCAAGCGGTTTTTAGCAATCTTTCTGTAACAGATTCTGTTTGAATAAGAGCTGTTGATGCCTACTTCGTAGGCGAAATATATATTCTGTGAGCTTAGGGTCTGTCTGATTCTTTGCTGGGAAAGGATTCCTTTCGATAAGCAGTGTTTTCAGTAGCACCTCTAATATTTTGTGTAACAGACTTCGTCTGTGCAATAAAACAAAAGTGTCAATTGACTTGTGGTAAAATTTTTCCTGCGGCTCTCCAACAAAATCGTAGGTCTGGATTTGGCTCCCTCCCTTCAGCGAAATGGTTAAGAACCATTGTTGTAGAAGTAAGAAAAACGTTAACTGTACCACAACATCTTACTTTCTAGTCACAATTATCAGACCGGGTCTGTAGTAGTGTAGCGATCTGAAAAGAACCGAGCCATGATGCTTATTGGTATACAATACAATGTCCATAGCTTTTGTAGCTTTGTAGTCATGCTGTTAGCAGGGAGAATGGTTAAGATATGATACCATTGCAGATTTATGCGTGTAATGCACGACACACCATTGCAAAGTAGGAATTTTTATTCGAAACCATTAGGCTTACTAGCAAGGTTTACTAGATTACTGGCAAATTCACTAGGAAACATTACATTTACAAGCAGTAGCGTAACATGAAAGTTATAGATAATTGGTACCGAATTAGCATTGCTTTTGCATAGCAATACATTATCAGGAGGGCATAACAATGAATGCAAATAAATGTGGACTTTTCTTGACGTTTTCATTTGTGCAAAAATATGTTTTCAGCACGGTAACCAGTCTTATTTTCTCCTAAGCTTTGCCTCTTGTGCTTCACTTTGTGATTCATCACTGTTTATTATGAGTGTAAAAGATAAGAAATCAGAAGTATTCAGCTATTTAAAAAATTTCAAAGGTGAATTTCATGCTAGAAGACATACTATTTCCTTGAACAAATGGCTTTTAAACACATCTTCGCAATTGTGTTAATGCAAATTTGTGCATTTTTGAAAGAACGCATGAGAGTCGACTGTGTGTTTTGCGCTCTTTGCATGATTTGCCCGGGCAGGGCTGTTAGCTCGAATTGTCAAGACTGCAACAAGCAAAGCATGCAACTGGGGCAAAGCACTTTGTCAATTGGGACTGGTCTGTGTTTAAATGCTCGGACGCAAATGTAGTTTTCCCAACAACCATTATCGTGATTCTGGTCGTAAGAAATAACGAAATGTGCTCAGGCGTTGACGGCAAAACCAGCGACTGCCTTCCCAGAAGTTGTTTATATTACCGTTATTTTGAGTTACGTTTCTGCTAGTAACTAATCTCTGAATCGTCTGGACCTGTGGTTGTTGTTTTTTTGCTGATTTCTTCATGGTAAGAGGGCTGCTTGTAAAAAAACTAACAGATTTAATTACTCAAAAAGATTCGGTATATTCTCTTAGTTTTGTGTACTTGATTTAATTCGTTTTCCATTCAACTTGAGGCACACAGAGACAATTGAAATATTAATGTGTGAAAACGAACAGAAGCCGGAGCCATATTAAAAGAGAGCTCCGGAACCGGAGCCACACTCATAAAAACCAAGAGCTCGGAGCTGGAAACGCTCNGGAGCCGAAGCTGTGTCATTTTTACGATGGCTCCGCAGCCCTGAAATAATCCACAATGNAGCCGGGCACACAAACGATCCAGAGAAAAATTCAACAGATAAATTGCTTTAGCAACAACCTCCAACGATTATTATCACATAGTAAATGAAAATTTGCAAGTGACTAATAGATCATAATAGTAGGTTACTGAAGCTAACTCAATGATAGATTAGTGGTTGAGCATTTTCGACCCCTTTGTGTTGTTTCGCCCCATATCGCCCCTATGTTTTTATCTCCCCCTTGCCCATCAAAATCGCCCCCAAGTGGGCGATTCCGCCCACTTTGAGAAACGCTGCTTTAGAACATTCATATTTTTATCGAAAGATTTCGTTTTTATGTCTCTGAAATGAAAAGATTAGACAATTTCTTATGTCTTGTGATGTTGTATCTTAGTAAACATTTCCGTCAGAAAAATAAGACAACATGTAATTGTTATAGCCGTGACCAAACTAGATCTTTTATATTAGGGAACATTTTCTTTTTTGTTTACGAAGTAATTTTGTATTATTGCTATTGTGCGGCAAAGACTGCAATAAGCAAGGCTACATTCATACTTTTATCAGGTAGTAGAAATGGCATTTTTTGAGTATTTATGAGTACTCATTTTTTCCGCAGATTAGTTAGGTGGTTTGAGTTTAGCCTATGCTTGAAGTCACAGGTTATTTGAAGCTTGAATAGTAAGTGGTTGGTTTAAGGTAGACTTGCTAGGCGATGTTAAAGTTCTTTTGCCAGCTCTTAGACAATATAACTTGAACCGTTTTTTCATAGCGCGGATTTAATCAATTGTGTNGGCTACTTGCTAGAAATGCTTGCGAAAAGGTATATGTTNAATTATTTCCTACTTTTGCACATTTTTCAAACAACTAGTGTCAATGCAAGATGAGGGCAGCCTTGATTCATTCAGCCTTAAAACTTTCCAAAACAAGNCACAGGTTGGATGCGTTTGTATGCTATGTTCTTGCAGTTGAAAGGATGAAGTTTAAAACTAATTTAGTGTTTTAAATCTTCTTGGTTGTTGTTGTTGTGGTTAAAAATAACCCCAACATACTGTAATGTGAAAGACAATGATGTATGGCAAGAAAAGCATTCCTCCGTCACTTCAAGACGAACTGAAGAAAATAACCGTTTGGATCGTTAACAAGGATGAACGTTGCAGAACATTTTATGCATGAATAAGCGTACTAAAACTTTCCATTATTAATGTTGTGTAATACGGGGTGGAAGAAACAATAAAGTAGGAAACCTAACCAAGATAGAAAGGGTTATAACACAATACGGAGCACACTAGAATCGTAGGAGAACCCTGCAAGTACAAAATAAGGGTTCCCAGACAAACAGAAAAGCCACGTGCCTGTCGTACAGATGCACGCGGGAGACGCATGCCTCAAAGTATTGCGCAATCTTCGTATTACGCAAGCCCGCAACAAATGTCAGTATTAAGAGAAATAAAGAATCTTCTCATAAGCTGCGAGTGTAGGAAAATGTCAGTATTAAAAGAGATAAAGAACCTTCTCCTAAGTAGCGAGTGTAGGAAAATGTCATTATTAAAACAAACTAAAATCATGTGACATTAGGTTACGCAACCCAAAAGGGCCCAACTAAGATAAACAAGAGTCATGTGACATTAGGTTACGCAACCCAAAAGGGCCCAACAAAGGCAAACTAAAGTCATGCGATCAAAAGAGAAAAAGGTATCAAAAAAATATATAAACCAGTTAAAGAATAAATATCGTCGGCGCAGGCCAAACAAATCAGTTGTGTTTTCGCAATGCAACCGAAGGGCGAACTTGGGGGGCCTGGCAAATTCGTGAACCAGGACCGCCTTGTAGCTAACACTCAA
>JGI24022J15233_10002280_pt1 | contig 17726 bp, 12 predicted proteins | sample Ectturendosymbi2_FD_15233 | JGI IMG/M metagenome (IMG submission 15233) | reverse complement strand
TCAAATAAAACAAGAATCAACTTCATACCAGTTGACCTTTTTGAGTTATAAGCAATTGAAATATGGTCATGCATGAGCGCACACAAAAACTATGTCTGACTTGACCTTGATTTACATAACTTCAAAGGTCATAAGGAAAAGGGCAATGATCGATGTTTAATAAACACTCCTGACAATTTCTCAAATTCTACTGGTCCGATTTAAAAAATTCAAGATGTTTTGAAATCAGAATGATGGGATCTCTGCTTATGAAATTTCATGGATTTTGCTCATGGTCAGATATATAGCTCTGGATCGCCTGACATGGAATGATCCTTTTAGAACCAATCCACGTTCAATTTGAATGGCTCATACCATCATGGAATCCTAAGTTATTAGATCAAAAAAGTCAAAATTTATCATTCCGTCAAAATCATTAGGTCAAAATTTTCTTGCAGCACAGTTTTTTTTCTGTTTATTGAGATTTTATTGAAACGGCAACAACAGATAGTGACATGCTTTTATAAGTTTAGTTGCAATCGTGTAATAATAATGGGCTTGTTGCAATTTATGACGTAAAAATGTTGTTTTGACCACTACTGGACAATTGAATATTATGTAGGATAGGCGTGGTGGGCAAGAAATGTGGTCTTACAGTACTTGTTTCTTGTAAATGCTCAATCCATTACGCATATAGTGTTTCAGCTTTATGATGTTCTCAGGTTTGACTCTACTATAGTTATTAATGTACTGATCAATATACTGTATCATCCCCAAAGTTCAACAACCAATTTTTTCTTTTTATTTCCAAGCAGGAGGCATAAATGTGCTTCTGCGTTAACCTCAGCACCAAAGGCTGAATTGCTTTGCAGTTTCAAATGCAGAAAATTTATAGGTCAAAACAAAGTCAAAATTTGTAATTTATTAAGTCAAAATTTTAAGTTTTTAAGTCAAAAAATTTGTTGCCCTACTTGTTACAGTTAACTGCAAGCTCTGCTTTTGAATTGAAGTATTCAAAATTTGAGTGATTATGCTAAAGTAGCTCTTGATTTTTTATGCACTTTTAGTTAGGTGTTTTTGAAAAAGAAAAAACTTTGGCATTTTTCTGTCATAAGTGACAAATTGTGAAAAAATAGTTTTGAATTAATTGCTTTTTGTGGAGGTGCTGCAAGTACACGAGATGTATTTTTATTTGAGTTGTGAGGAGGCAAATATTAATAAATTTGGCTTTGTCAAGTGAAGGGTTTGGCTGTTTTTTGGCCTTTTTTACTGAAGGTTTGGTCTTTTTTGAAAAAAACAAATCTGGCAACGCTGCCTCCAGTTTCAAGGAGCACCTTTGCTGCAATAAGACTTTCAAGGCTAAATGGTATGGTTGAATCATGCATTTTTATGACTCAAATCACAAAATAACATGAATGCAGCAAGAGGAAATACAATAACATCAAGGATCACTAGTTGATTATATAGTGATGAAAATATAAAAAATATGAAATTTCAGGTTTCGCAACTTAATAATCATGTTCCAACATGTTGAATCACGAAGGGTTGGCAAAAGACCAACTGGGTAAAGTTCTCAGCCAGTCTCACTATGAGCAGAAACCAAATCTTAATTGAAGACGTTTTACAAGTAATAATGAAAGATATAAAAAGCATCAAATCAACCTCAGGTAAAATAAGCATAAAAACAAAACCAAAAAACAGTGGGGAAAAGCATGCATATGTACACTAGGGGTGGGGTGAGCAACTATAGAGGTAGATAGAAACGAAATTTGTGGCATCAGCACTATATTACAGAATGTGACAAGCATATACAATGAGGATCAATAGGAATTCTGGCAAGATAGCAGGACTTCTTCATGTTATTTTTTGCCAAATTAATAAGGCGAAGATTTCAAAATTTCTGGAATGTTAGACCAAATTTTCGGAACCGTAAAACGAAGTGATGTTCACCTCTATGATCTCACGGACATCGACTTCAGTCTAATTCCTAAACCCACAATTGTCTAAAGCTAAATTACGGAAAATTGTGTTAGTGTCTTGACTTTGACGCTAGTAGCTTTGTGATAGGTGGTGGATGTGTCATGATGTGAATGAATTGTAAATTGTTATTATTTCTAGCACTGTAGAATATGATACTCCCCTCATCAATTAACCGTATTTTGTTTTTCAAGTGCCCAATACTTGTGCTTATGGCTAAACCTTGCATGATCTCTTTCCACCCTTGTCTCTACAACCACATTTGGAGATACTGCGTGTCCTAAGGAACACGCATGCAAGTGTATGACACTCCTTATGGTCCATGGGTCATTGTATTGATTTATAATGATTCATGTTGATTGATAAAAATTGGGTCAATTTAATTTGAACACCAAATTGGAATATGGTGTTAAAAACATCTAGGCTTCTTGTTATCACCATGTACTGAAAGGAATGTTTGCATGAAACCAGCCGGATGTTAGTATTTGTGAAGTTACGTGCAATGAATATGTCACCTGATATAACGTAGGCCTACCTCCAGCAACTGAATGTCTGGGGAAGCAGCCTGAGCCTGCGTTCTTGATGCAGGAGAGGCCATGGACCCCTAGCCTATCAACATATGGAAGTGGCTAGGAAACTGCCTCGCATGACACTGCTCTAATAACACACTGAGTTTGTTACTCAAGCGCCACTGTCATAGCGTAGTGACAGCGTTTTCGTCTGCTATGCCAATAGTTTACAATTTGACTCTCACCTGCCGACTTTGGTGTTGGTAATAGTGCTTGCGTGTTTCAATTCATGAGATTAGTGTTTCTTTACTTTTTTCAAAAGTTTCTAAACTTTAGGGTTGGGGTTAGCGTTAGACATAGGTGTCAGAAGGAGGGGCAGGGCTGTCTGAGGCCTTGCTTGGATTTTGAAAATTGCAGCAAAAAAGGTTATTTTCCTAATTTCCTATGGGAAAAGCTAAATTTAACCACTTTTACTTCCTCCCTACCAACATTTTTTATTAATCCCCTAGTGCCCCCCCCTGGATAAAATCCTTCTGATGCCCACACGGCTTTTGGGTTAGGTGTTAGAATTTACCTTTTAAATTTACTACGCTTCTACCAAGCCTACTGCACTCTTGTCGTGCCTTACTGTCATGTTGCAGATGGTGGTCGAATAAGGTTTCTAATATTTGAAGATCCATAGGCGGTTCTATAGCCCTTTCCTCAACAAATTTACCACAGCAGTTCGATTAGCTCGATGTTTCCAATGATGCTGTCCAGTATTTTAGTTTTTGCCTTCGAATGTAGTGGGGCAGATTCCTGATGCAGGGGTATTCTAGTAACTGCCAATGATTNGGGTCAGGTATTGAGAGGGATGTATTTGGTCCTGAAAAGCTTGCTTGTTTGAGGCTTGTTGTTTGTGTGGTTAATAAAGAGTAGCTCGCATTTAGATTTATTAATCTCCAGGCCAATGAATTGAAGCTAGACTAAATGGAGCACGGCCTGTGGGTCACCACCAATAATCTAGCATCAAAGCACCTAATGTTTAGGTTGGCTTCAACCTTAGATGTTACTTCATGGATGGTAAAGGCGAAGAGGACTGGGCCAAGGGCTTCACCTTGTTCCAGATTCCAAGTGTAACCTTACTGTAAAACCCAAACTCTAAAACTTAAGACCTAAACCTAAGACCTTAAAGTAAAACCTAAGGCCCTAAGCTTAAGACCATAAGCCTAAAACCCTGACACCCTAAGCTAAAACCTTGCATCCGCAGATGCAATAACTCAGCACTTTTCATGCAGGGTTGTCACTACCATGGCAGCTGAAGTGGTTGAGGTAGGGTACCTTAGGCAAGGTGAAATTTTCAATGTGTGTAACTTTGTAAATAGGCCTACTCACCTCCGACGGCTTTATTACATATGTTTGTTGTCAGTTAATCGTAATGAGTTCAACAACACGTTCATTAGCTTTATTTTCTGATTTGGTGTTGATTAACATTTCATGAAAAATTGTTATGTGCCTGTACTATAGTACATGCCTCTGTTTTGTAATGTCATGGCTGCTGCATTGTTTTCTGCCTCGTAACCTATGCTGTCACTTACCTCTTTCACCTTTGTGCATGCCTTACTAGTTAGTAATTACTCTGCAATGCAGATTCGGCATATACCTCAACTTTTGATTTATTGTTTATCCATCATCAATCATCTGTGCTAGATGTTTTGTTTGTCAGTCTTTTCTACCATCTTGGCATTTGGTATCTCATCTGTTACTTTATTTTGCTTTTGATGGCTTTGGTCTGTTGATGATCCATGATATTTTTTTAATTGTGTTTTGATGAATGTGACTAATTCTTATGTCTCCACGCTTGTACTGACTAGCAGATGGTTCAGCACGCGTTCACAATACAGTTACCACTCTGACACACTGTGGGCATAACTTGTATTAAGAGAAAAACAGTAGACATACATACATCACAGTCTGATGCCAAATGCAAACTGCCTTGTCACACGAAACTCATGCTTTGCACTTAGCATGCTATGCCCATATATGGTTACATGATAACCCGTGCATGTCTGGAACTCGTGACATCACGACAATATTTAACATGACTAATATAATGGAATCTGTGGCATTGATATTGGGCACCAGTTGATTATAAATCTGTTTCACCATGCAATGCTGCCTAACTAATCCAGAGGAAAGATTTGTCTAACTTGATGTAGTGCTTTACAAATTGTTAGGCGGAGGCATAATGTATGTATACTGTAGTGTACTAATCAAGATAATCAGAACTGAGTTGTGGAAACCTTGACATTTTTCTGTCATATGGGACATATATTCTTTATGAATAAATTTCTTGACAGCCACACAAGGATGTTTTACAGTTTTTATTGTCTTGCCACTTTAAATGTAACTGAATGACTGGATGCCATCACAAAAAAGTGTCTTGTTCTTTATTAGCAAACAAACTTTAACAAAGTTTCAACCAATTGGTGCTTTTAGGCACAAATTGGTCTTGCTGAACAGATGATAACTCCAAATCCAATTTTACAAGCACAGGCAATGACACCCTATACTATTGCTTATTTTATCATTGTGGCAAGGGCATAGGAATTTATGTTCTTTTTTATCATTATTGTGAAAGAGTTAAAAAATGGATCAGATTTTATCAGGTATAGAGTTCTTTCATGATTTGAGTGAAATGGAGAACTGCAAAGTGCACAGGTGGGATTCTGTTAACATTCAAATCCTAATTATCATTGTTATTCTTGATGCTTTGAGAACTCATGGTTCTTACCTAAACAAAGAGAACCACAAGCGGTTTGGCATTATTTGCAGGGAATGTACAGTACGTTGCAGCCATTATGAAAAAAGCTTAGGACCAACATTCTGGGTACTCTTTTCTCATCCAGTGTGTTTAGTAAGCAGCTTTAAACATCACTGGTCAGCATTTGAAAACAAATAACTTACAAAAGTATTGGAGATGATATCATCCATGCTTATGAATGATCCATGTTTTGCAAGAAATTAAAGTAAGTAGAGAAGTACCTGTACATGGTTACATAGTTTGTATTGCTGTGTCCCACAATGACATTCATAAAATATAGTCTAGATGAAATCATGCAGTAAAAATTGTCAGGCAAACAGACAAACACAGCAACATGGTTTTAGCAATGCATGAAGAGTTCGCGAATATACAGATGAAGAAGTGAAGTAGACATGAGTGAGAAGAATCTGAGTTGCAATCGCGGTTAGGATTCAGAAGGCTATGCAGAACCCATGACATCACATTTGCAATGATAAATTTTGGCAGTGGAAGTGCAAGACATTAGGCAAAAGTAATGGCTTAACTGTGTACATTATATAGATCAGGTGTGTCAAACTCAATTTGCTCAGAGGGCCAAATGAAGTAAGCTGAGGGCCATGTTACGAGGATGACCCAACAATGGCGGTGCCCGAACCTTCCTAGAAACAACTTTTACATTTATTTCCTGTGAAAGGTATCTTGAGTTATACAGGCAAATCATTTCCAGCCGTCTCTATTTTCATTTAAAATGAACTTGTTCACTCATGAGCAGAGCACTTTCAAACATTGGCGAATAAACTAAGTAACATAAATGTTAATCTTTTGAAAACTCCCAAAAAGCATTATGAGCCCCGCAACACTTTTTACAAGCCACATTCGGCTGTCATGTTTGAGACCCCTGGTATAGATCATGCTGAAGTACAACAGTTTTATCTATATAAGCAGCAGGTTTCTGATAGTGACCCCAAGGAAGACTATTACAAGAGTGGTATGTAGTTGCTTTAACCACTCAAAGGCATCAGGACCAGCAGAAGGTTTCATAAGGCCCTGATTCCATGATGTGTGGTAGGCAAAGATCCTTGCAGCCACTGTAGTATGGATTCTGTCAAAAAAAAGGTGAATTAAGTTCTATTTTAAATAAACACCATGTTTGAGATAAACCATTATGTTTTATAAGTGATAATGCCTATAGGTCCACCAGCCGGTCTTTCATTTTTAAATGTAATTCATCCGCCGTCTATCATGTGACACAAACATCTGTGTCAACGGTGAGTGTGTGCCAGACTGCACTACACTTGCCAGTGTTGTGTTTGGAAAGCCCGAGCATCAAGTGTGCAAAGCATCACACTTTGGCTGCCAGGAACAATAGAGATCATATGCCACAATCACTCTTCACATACGCTAGCTGTTGCGTTCAATCATCCACACATTATCAGCAGAGATTACACACCACCATCACTCTATTATTGCTTGTTGCTGTTTTTCGCACACATACCATTTGTGGTGAATCACACATTCAATGCCAACGGAAAGGTTGCAACAGTGGTAATGTACTATACTAAACCCTAAACCAGTGCTTCGCAACCTCTTGTGTACCGCGACCATTTATAGCAATGTACTAAACCATTGACCCCCATCTAAAACTTGAACAAAGGAAATGTAATACTGCTGTGTACATAAAATATCTATTTGGAAGCCTTTCAAATATAGTTCACAACCCCTCTGGGAGTCACGATCCCCAGTTTGGTAAACCACTGCCCTAAACACTGCCCCATTGGTTTACGAGATATAATTTGTTTTTGAATGATGAAAACGTCGTCCTTCTTTGGTTCCTAAGACTCCCAAATCTTGGNCCCTGTATACCTAAGAGATTTTTGTGTGGTAGCCAGCCAATCTTTTCCTGTGTAATATACATTCCTGACATGTTTTTGCATAGGATTATATGAATAGAAAATTGTCCAACTTTGTGAATATCAAATGCTGATGGTAAACAGCTCTAGTTGAATTGGTGCATCTTTTTAGCTATTTGCAACTTATGAACACCATTAAAATGAAAAATTTTAAGCTGTGCATACAATTTTTCAGCATTGGCTCTATATGGACTAAATTTAATTTATCTTATAATTTTATTTTGTATTGCTTTTATTGGTTCAAGTAGGTATGGTGAAACGGATCCCTAACTAGTTATTTAATATTGAAGATAAGAGTAGACAAGACTATAGTACAATGTAGCTGTTAAGGAATTAGCGGGAAGGTAATGTGTATGCCTGGAAAGATCTCCACACCCTTTGGATATTTGTTTCTTGTGCTATGTGCACTTCCAAGATAGCGTGTTGCATGATTCTACTCCCAAATATATCATTCTCAACTTTGGATATAACATGTTTAGTAATACTCATGTAACATGTTTGGTAGTGTCAATCCTCTAAATACGGTATTGCTTTTCTAACTTCTCTAAAAGGTTTTGATGGTTCGCAGTGTCAAATGCTTTGGATATAGCTACAAATACTAGTTAAGTTACTAATCCCTGATCTAACGTATGGAGAGATTTGTAATATATTTTTTTGACAGCTAATTCAGTGGATGTCCTTTCTTGACATTCATACTGGCTTGGAGATAATTACTCAATTGGCTCAGTATAAGAATGCAAAGAGTACAAGTATTTCACTCAAATTTTTATTGAAAACTAGCCCAGAATCTGAGTTTTTGAGCCTTTGATTGGCTTTCTGGCAATTCTGTTTCATGTGTCTAGCACTTGCATTGAATGAATAACACACACGAACCAAGACTCAGATAAAGGCATTGTTGCGATTGGAAATCCCGAGCGGCATGTGCGCAAAGCTTCGCACCGTGGCAGCAAGCAACAATAAAGATCATGCGCCACAATCTCTCTTTACGTATGCTAGTCATCATGTTCAATCTTCGTTCATGCGTTAATATCGGCAGAGTTTCCACGTCGCAATCTCTCTTATTATTGCTTGCTTGCTCCACGCATACATTTTTGTTCTTCGCGCACATCCCGTTCGTGGTGAACGCAACACCACCGGAGAGGTTGCAACAGCATTATTACTCAATGAAATGCACGCACCAAACGCCTCAAATGATTATGCCCGCAAGCGCAGTGGTGCACGTAATTCACGTAACATTTTCCTTTTTTTACAGTAGATGAACTCCACCAATTTCTACACTCACATTACTTTGCGGGAAGGTAATATGTCACATTACATAATCACTATATCTTTGCGGAGGCTGTATTACTCTGGTGCGTGAAAGTTTGGCGTTGGTACTTGACTCGCACAGGAATGTCACAATTCAAATTAGATTCTACTGAACGCTGTGGCGAATCATTAACATCGTTACATAACTTTCTACCAATAATGCTGTCCAAACCATCATCAAAATCACTGACATAACGTTCTTTAATTAAACGCAAGAACCTATGATTACGGCGAAACACTCTGCCTTTAACCAAATACGAGCGTGGCGTTACACGTTTTATCACAGTCGCAAGAGACCATTGTCCTTTGTTTGTTCGGCTGCACCCGCACTACATCTCCAGGTTGCAGTTCGCCCAATATTCTGGACGATGTATCATATCGTTCTTGGTATGTTGTCTATTTTCTCTTATCTTTGACCACGCCCCGTGCAACTTGCGGAAGTAGAAAGCACGCTGACGTAGGAAGTAGCGTTTTCATGCGTCTTGACATCAAACGTTGAACTGGACTGCTGTTCAGACCTGTTGGCGTATTTCTCCATTCCAAAATTGCAATGAATGGATCTGATCCGTCGCGAAAAGCTTTTGTCAGTAAACGTTTTGCAATTTTGACAGCAGATTCGGCCTTGCCGTTGGATTGACTATGATAAGGGGAAGATGCAGAATGCTGGAATTCCCACTCAACAGCAAATCTAGCAAATTCTGCCGATAAAGACTGAGAAGCATTACCTGAAATTAAAATGTCACAAATCCCATGACGACTCAATAGCTCTTTACACAAATTAATGACTTTTGTCGCTGATGTCTGATGCAGTTCAGTTAGCTCCCAGTAATCAGAGTAATAATCAACCAAGATGACATAGTTCTTGCCGTTGAAGACAAACAAATCTATAGCCAACATACTCCAAGGTCGCATAGGAATCTCGACCGGAATCAACGGTTCTTTTTGTTGAGCAGCCAGATATTCATTGCAAACACTGCACATTGAAATCGCATCTCTCACCTCGTGTTTCATGTTGGGCCAAAACAAAATCTCCTTAGCTTTTTGCAGACACGCTTCAGCTCCTTGATGAGATGAATGAATTCTGTTGAGCATTTCTTTTCGCATGGACTTGGGGATGATCACACTGTATGCTTTAAATNCAATACNATCTTGCATTGTTATTTCATCCCTAAATGGCCAATATTCACGAATGCTCAAAGGCGTTGCGGACTTATGATCAGGCCATCCACCTCGAACAACTTTCAAATGGCATTGTAGAGATTCATCTACAGCAGTTTCAGTTTTTATCTGCTTCAAATGACGGTCTGTAACACTCAAATCACAAACCAGATCAATATTTTCAAATTCATTGAATAAAGCTTCTTGCTGACACACGACAAAAATTGGGAAGTTAGGAAGCTCAAATGACGAATTACAGCAAGGTAGAAGGGCTCGAGACAAAAATTCAGATACATACATTTCTTTGTGTTTAACAACCAGTGTGAACTTCTGCAATCGTAGCAACTTTCGTTTTAGTCTTTTCGGGGCCGAACACAAAGGCTCTTTGGATATAGTCTCTAAAGGCTTGTGATCTGTGTGCACTGTGACGATTCGACCATAAACGTATTGAACAAACTTTTCACAAGAAAATACTATTGCTAAGCATTCTTTTTCAATTTGTGCATACCTTTTTTCTGCTGATGTCATAGATCGTGATGCAAAGCCAATTGGTTGTCCATTTTGTAACAACGCAGCTCCTAAACCATGTTGACTAGCGTCGCACTAGATTGGGAGTTCTTCAGAGGCATCATAGAACTTCAAAACAGGAGCTTTTGCCACAAGCTGTTTAATATCTTGAAACGCATGGTCATGCTTTGATGTCCATTTCCAAGTAGCTCCTTTGTCTGTTAATCTACGGAGCGGCTCACATTTCTGAGAAAGATTTGGCAAACATCTGGAAAGATAGTTAACAAAACCTACAAAACGTTGCACTGCTGTCACATCAGTTGGCTTAGGCAATTTCAAAATCGCTTCAACCTTCGCCGGATTGGGTTTAAGACCTTTTGATGTCAGTAGATTCCCAAGATAAGGAAAAGCTTTTATGCGCAATTTAAGTTTTGTTTTGTTGAACTTCAAGTTTACTTCTCGCGCTCTCTTCAATAGGCTTTCAAGATTCCTATCATGGTCGAGAACAGCCTCTGCATCTGTATCACCTGAACCACACACAAGTATATCGTCAGCAACAACTTCAACACCATTCAATCCTTCAATGATTTCACACTGATGCCGTTGGTACATCTTCGGCGCTGATGATATACCAAAAGGCATTCTAAGCCATCGATATCTACCAAATGGGGTCCAGAAAGTAGTTAAGTAACTTCTTTCTTCGTCAACCTTTACTTTCCAAAAGCCATCTTTAGCGTCTAACACCGAGAATACCTTCGCTTTCGAGAGACGCGGCAAAACATCGCCAATAGTGGGCATAGGATAGTTCGGTCGCTTTATTGCAACATTTAAATCTTTAGGATCCTAACAAATTTTAAGCTTACCAGGCTTCTTCACAGTCACCATACTGTTAATCCAATCCGTTGGCTGTGAAACACACGCTATGACTTCCTTCTTTTCCATGTTGTCGAGTGCAGTTTTCAGCTCTGACTTCAGCGACAGCGGTATTCTTCTTGGACAATGTTTAACAGGCGTAACTGTTGGGTCAAACTCAATATGGTAATCACCAGGCAAACAACNAAAACCTTCAAAAACATCACTATACTTATCTATTAGATGTTCATTGTTAACATTCGGCTGTTCCACTTTGTNNACAGCAAGCTATTTATTAACAGTAATAACACCTAGTTTCTCGCANGTATCTGAGACCAGTAAAGTCACAAGGTTTTTTTAACTTCTTCGAATTTGAGGACTTCTGTCACATTTTTTAGTTCACATTCAATTCTGGCTTGGCCCACACAGGTTTTATTACTGTCCCATCATAAGTTCTCAAACGGACTTCACTTTCTTTTAATCGAGGCNGTGAATTCTCATACAAGTTGCAGTGCTCATCGTAGCTTNTCATATTGCACGTNGAACCGGTATCTATCAAACATTGCAGCATCACATCTTTAACAGGGTTGGTTTTCACCTTTAGGACAGTAAACCATNGCTTACCTCCAGCATGTACCTTACTGATGACGTGCTCTTTATGTGTCTGATAAACAGATTCATCCGACGCACATTCTTCGACGTTTCTCACACGTATTGCTTGACAACACACTTTTTCAAAGTGATTGCGCTTCCCACATCTACATACTGCTCCAAANGCTGGACAGCTATTCTGGCCTTTATGCATTGTACCGCAGTAGCTGCAGTCCATTGTCAATTTTGGTTGATCTTGANGTTCCTGTTTAAACCTTCTTGACAAAGAATTGATTGAAGTATCACCTTCATTCTTGCACAATGCGCCTAATTGCTGTCTTGTGACCTCTTGCGACCGGCAAATATCAATCGCTTGGTTAAGAGTCAGCTCGGCTTCTCGCAGCAATGCGGCTCGAGTGCCATTATCACTGATGCCCAGCACAAGTCGATCTTTAAGAAAATAATTTCTTAAGTCACCAAACCTACATGTTTCGCTCAGCTTTCGCAACTTCCTTACATATTCTTCAATACTTTCGTGAGGCTCTTGTTTGCCCATGCCAAACACGTAGCGTTCATATGTCACGTTTAAAACTGTTTTGAAATGAGCTTCCAGTGCTCCTGGAATTCTAGTCAAATCCTTTTTCTCAGCTTCCGTTAGTGGCAAGTGTCGATATATGTGAAACGCATCACATCCTAAGACCGATAAAAAGCTTGCAACTTTGTTATCAGCAGTATTCAAGGCAGTAGCAATCTCATAGCTCTGCCATTGCTCGAAGAAAATCTGCCAACCCTCAGCCACATTACCTTTCGTATTCATTGGTGCTGGAGTCGGATATTTGCTGAAGGACTTGCCATTTTCTTGTTTCGTCTTCTAATCAAGGATCATGCCGTTAACTTCTGACACCGTGTTTCATGTGGCTAGCACTTGTATTGAATGAATAACACACACGAACCAAGACTCAGATAAAGGCATCATTACTCAATGAAATGCACGCACCAAATGCCTCAAATGATTATGCCGGCAAGCGCAGTAATGCATGTAATTCATGTAACAGGTTCAAAAGGTGTGAAAAAAACAAAATCAGTAATTTTACCAAAAACTGGTAGTTTGACCCTAACTCTTGAACCACAAATGCTAGAAAGATGATCAAAAGCTCAAAAGCCTCAGATTTTAGGCTAGTTTCAAATAAAAACTTGAGCGAAATACTTCCGTCTAGCAGTTGGGTTCAGGGTTAACTTGAGCCAAAATGGCCTAAAACCTACTGCATTTACCACTACACCCCCAAAAAACCTGAAACACAAAACCAAAAACTGTGTTTTCATTGCAAACTAGAAAACGCATCGAATCTTTTGATGGTTTGGATAGCTCTAGCACAATCGACTGGCGAGTTGTTGCAAAGTGGTGCGAAAATAGCACTCAGTGCGTGATTTCAAAGTACGATATACTAGTACAGTGGCTCCAACTGTGTTAAGAATATATGAGACATGAAAGCATGCATATATCCACTATAAATGTTTGTGAAAAGAAACTCTTTTGGAGAAAGTCGATGGAAACCATGGAATAATGCAGAATTGTGCTAGAAACAACAACGTGTCCTGCACAACTTGGGGAGCAGCAATAGTTCAGTGGTAAAGTGTCCGTCTGTCATTTGGACAGTTTAGTGTTCGATCCACAGCTGCTGAGTGAATTGTCATAGCGCTCCTTGGGCAAAATCATTAACTTCAGCTGCCTTGGCAAGAAGCAAAATTTAGGCTTTGGATCACTGCCAATTCTGAAAAATTAACAAAAAGAGCAATGGGAAGAATGATTTGAATCAACCATAAATAAAAAGGAGGCAGGAATTTTTGCATGTGGGCCTTAATTGTGGCAAGTAAAATTTTCATCAGATGGAGCAAAAAAGTTTTTAATTCTGTCGCATAAGCAAGGGTGTGAAGCAGTGCAAAGGCAATTATGGCAGAGCCACTGTCAGACATGACAATTATGCCATAGCCACTGTTAGACATCACATCTCAACAAAACAAAACACCATGCTAATGCAAGTTGTTCCAATTCGTTTGAGTTCTGTTTTAAACTATTCAAAAACCTTTAGAAAATAAAAAGTTTAGTTTGTACGAAATGGATTTGTAAAGTGACCTTGAAATGTTTTAATGCAATAACTCTTCTCCAAGGTAAATTAGATACAGTATGTAGCTGCATTTATTAACACAAATTCTGCTGCATTTTCATTTGTTCAAATTTGTAATGGGTGGTTCACGTTGTGCTTACATTTTTATATCTTATATGATTTTGCTCATATTGAAATGAACTAATAGTCAGTAAATTTATTTTTTTGATTGTTTTGTAATTTTCTGCTGGTATGCAAGATTTTGAGCTAACGTTTAGAGTTCGAGACATTTTTTCAATGGCATGCAATCACCAAAGTTATTAATGAATGTAATCATAATTACCAGCATTTTATTTTTCTTGTGGATTGTTTAGGTTTTCCTATCATAGCCACAAACAGTTCAACACTGAATTTAGGTAAGATACACTTAATTGGTTTTTCAGTATTGACTCTTTCGAAATGACTACATTTGATTGAAACAAAAATTAGTAGGGAGTCAAAAACTTAATTGTTGAAGATTCTGGTAGTGAATTTGTCTGAATTTTTAAGCAACAGGTGGCATTATTTTGGTTTGTTTAGCTATTCGTTTTAGGCACATACGTATGTATAACCATTTCCAAGCATTGACAAACTCGGGGATTACATTTTGTTGTAGAAAAATTTGTATTACTGTCCTCACAAATGGCGCATATGGTAGTTTTACAATACTGGGATTGTGAAGAGTTCCACTAATATTTTCAGTGAATACACATTTGTCATTTCCTTGGATTAGCGCAAGGCTTCTAATAAAATGACTTCCATCCAAAGACCATCGGAATCATTGAATGCATTGGAAATGTCATTTCAATGTTGATGTGATATATTCCTATAAATAAGAATTCCTACTCGACACATTTTCAGAACCAGCATGTAAGAATTCATAACCAGTTATTGCGGTTGGAAGTGTTCCGATCGGAAAACACGAGCGGCATGTGCGCAAAGCTTCGCACTGTGGCAGCAAGCAACGCTAGAGATCATGCGTCACAATCATTATCTTATTGCTTGTTTGCGCCACATGCATATGATGTTGTTCTTCACGCACATTCCGTTCGTGGTGAACCGCGCATTCAGCGCAATGCCAGCGGAGAGGTTGCAACAGAACTAATTTTATCATTAATTTTTATTTCACTCATTGCTCTTATGTGTGGTGGTCTATGCATGTCTAACAACTGTTGACAGAGATTGACCCTGTATTAGAATTTCCAAAGTGCCTTCATATTCACTCATTTTCAGTCGCCGTATGCCTGTCTAGGTCTTATAACAAGGTCATAGTACTCAACGAAATGTTCTTATCACTTTGTCATCTGTTGTAGGATAAACTTGATCAAATATAAACTTGTATTGCTCAGCAATGACAGTTGCAAGCAAGGAAGAAAGATGTCTCACCTATTTAGATAGCATTCCGTATACATGCTATGAAGTGGCTCACTGCTGGGAGCCTTCGTGCGTCCGTGCTTCCTTTGATACCATGAGAGATTCATTCAAGTTTTCATTAAAAGTCTACCTCGCNTTTTATGGGGTGAGTTTTCTGTGATAAAATANTATTTTTCATTCAAAAATATGTTTTTTGTATACTTTGTTGCCAACAGCTCTGGNGCCAACGTTAGGCTGCAGTGATGGGAAGAAAGTCTATTTATTTGCTTATATCTCAGACATATCACATGGGTATTAGATACACAAATTCGTCGTTGTCAGTACAAACTTATGTCTTTATTAATAGGTATCTATCAAGTTTATAGTCCTGTAGTATCCAAGCTAAATTATTTGAAAATTACCAAAGTTTTTTAATGTATTATTTTGAGTATAAACCAAATAAAGTGTTCCATATTTTTCAGTGAGCTGCACACTTTCACCCAAGTCACAAAACACAGATCAAAATTATTTTTTTGTCATTTCGCTGTGGGGCTTAAGCTTTTCTTTCCATGCTGACGCAAGTATTGGCATGTTCATCTTTTATTATGTGTGTTCAGATTCTGCTCTAGTCTAAGGCTGATGGTCTGCAGAAAAAACGAATTCAGCAAATGATTGTTATGTCTTCCCGCTGTAATGTTTGAACGGGTCCGCAGAAAGTGTTGGGGTTTTTGTGCCACTCGGTTAGAGAAAAAAAAATTCAAATTTTTTGGGAGCACTCTTCAAAAACTGTAGTGGCTGGCTGTGTGACGTGTCTTTCGTTTTGTTTGCATAGGCTGCTGCAGTTGTGAAGTTGGGCAAACGAAAGCCTAAAAGCTGGAAAGATGTGAGGAAGTTTATTCGTGATGTTATTCAATCGAGTATTTTCCTCAGTGCAAACGGAACGATTTTTCTGGGAACGTTTTGCTTGTTCAGGTGAGAGCACATGCCAATCTTTGCTTTCATCGCATGTGTATACAGATCCTGTGATGTTATTTGGTTAGTTGTAAGCAGGCCTGTGGAGTTGGAGCCCAAGCAATTTTGGATGGCTGGAGCCGTAACCAAAATTTTCATTTGCTTGAGCCGGAGCCTGAAATTTGGGTTCCAGTCCAACAGACATCAGTTTGTTGGGCAAGCGATTTGTACAAATAATACAGTGGTTTTTAGTTTTTACTGGACCAAATCTTTCCGGAGCCAGAGCAAGAAACTTGCAGAAGTTGGAACTGGAGCCAAAAACTTCAGATAGCTGGAGCCGGAGCCCGAAATTTGAGTTCCGTCTCCACAGTCCTTTTAAGTAGGTTATGTTTTCTGCCTTTCGCTTCTCTTTGTAATAAGAACGGTTCGAAGGGAGAAATAGAAATAGAAAAGATTTTCGCACAAACTGTATGACATTCAATTGAACAATCTTGAGGTCTTATCCGCTCGCTGACATGTTTGTTTTTTGTTGCAGACATATATTTGGCAAGTTTTATGGCTGGCATGGAATCGCAGCAGGTTTTGTTGCCGGCTACTCAAGCATTTTAATGGAAAGGAAATCAAGGTAAGTCAACCGCTGGCTTGTGTATCTCATGCAAGGTTCTGTTGACTGATTATCTGAAGTTGACACATTTGGTTATTTTGTTAACAGGAGGGGAGCTCTGGCACTCTACCTTCTAAACTTGGTTAGTAGTTGGTTTTTGTATTTCTAGTTTCATTGCTGTTTTCTTGTAATTTTGTGCAAACATTTTCAGTATCGTCTTTTTTTGTCTCAGACTGTAGAAATTTTGTTCAACATGTTCGTTTCTAGAGGGAAAGTGAAACGAATTCCAAATGGTGAAGTAAGCTGTCTTATTATATGTTGAGTTATTTGGTTCCTTCACTGATTTTTTAGCGACTTCTGCCTTTTTTGCTCTTTCCAAGCCAAGGCGCGACCAAGTCCTTTCGAAGAATCGTCACTAAGACACAACTAAATCGTGCAAGCCAGAACTGTAAGCCTTGGTCTTGTCCGGCGTAATTGTTTAAGCGTTTGTAACCAGCAGAAAAACTGTATCTCCAACTTTTACATGGTCATTGCCAGGGTTGCCGATTCGTAAGGAGTCGGATGTTTTTGGGTGGAGTCGGATTCTTAACAGCACTGGGAGTTGGAGTCGGATTTTTTTGGCCGACTCGGATGTCCAATTGGGTAATTTTTTACATCACACTCCTAAATTGGCAATTTCTGTTGAAATGGTACAATTTCTTTTGGTACTTTTGTTGAAGCAGATTTCTTGCTGTGCACCACGATTTCAATTGGTTTTAACAGCCAAACTTCATTCCCTTTATGTTAGGAGTCGGAAATTTTACCTCCGACTCCGCAACCCTGGTTATTGCAAGATCATTCTTTCTTTCAAATTTCACAGTTTTCATAAAAGACTTATTATCACTTGCTAACTGTTGTCTTCAAATTCAGAGTACCTTATACAAAATGCACTGTACTTTATTCGGAGAAGATAACGGTAAACAAGGACAAGGCAGACAGTCTGTCTGCCTTGTTTACCGTTATGTAGAGCTGCAGAGCGCGTATCGAATAGAATGAGTTACCAACAAAGGCGACAGTATTTAGCGACCGACCAAGAGGTACAGAGCGCGCAAAACAAATCAA
>JGI24022J15233_10002278_pt1 | contig 17728 bp, 9 predicted proteins | sample Ectturendosymbi2_FD_15233 | JGI IMG/M metagenome (IMG submission 15233) | reverse complement strand
AGTTCTCTTCGCAACATTTCCAAGAATGAGAACTTTTCAGTTTTAATCAAGATGCAGACCGAACGATCAGGACAGAGTAAAAATTAGTATTCTTATACAAACACCTGGTTCCGTACTCAGCTAATGTAGTCATGGCTTTAGTGTGACAGATGTATAGGCTACTACAGTAGTACACCTGCCTAATTTTCGTCTTGTTTAGCAAATCCGTTCTAGCTCTATTCTTCAGGCATGTGTTTGAATTTATATCACAAATGAAGATCCCAAACTTGAGGGACAGCCTATGTCAAGGGTGAGGGGATCTTTGAATGCTATACCATTTCGGAGAAAACGGGTAAGGTGTCTTGTGTCGTTGGCGCGTAACCGATCAGGTGTGTTTGGGGCAAAACGGCTTTTTTTGGCAACCATAAATTGTGTGAAAATTTTTACAAGCACACTTAGGTTATGAGCTTTCAGGGCTTGCACTGGTTGCAAAAGTTAAGGTCTTTTAAAGCGTCATTTGTAGCCAAAGTGGTCCAGTAGGTAGATGCGTTCAACACTTGACTAGCACTCATATGACACTGAAAGCTGCACAATGCTTTAAACCTTTTTCCTAAGCCGAAACCTTTATCCCAAGTCGTGGTACTGGGATCAACCCAGAACGACACTAAAACGTGAAACAGTCCTCACGCTAAATTTAGCTAAAAACTATCAGGTTTCGAACAGAAAATGCAGCTAAACAACATTTTTTAAAGAAATGTACTTCGTTAATAATGGTGATCCGCTTTGCCCTTAACAAAAATAATCAAAAGGTCGTAGAAGAACAAGCGGTTTGACGTGGCACTAACTGTTATGTCAAGATTTCTCTAATCAGTTCAAAAGTTTAGCAATTTGCGCGGTTCAACAGTACCCTAATGCAGTGTTTTTCAAACATTTTGCTGCAGCGGAACCTTCCGTAAATGTCTGCGTTGCTCATGGAACCCTATGCAATGATCCAAGTGTCTATATTGCTACAACCGCACAGAACTGTGGTTGCGAATTTCGTCCCAGGCAATTTCGGTCTGTTTCGGCAGAAACCCTGGCAGCCACTCGCGGAACGCAAAGGTTCAGCGGAACCACGGTTGAAAAACACTGCCCTAATTTTAGAAAGTTTCATAAGGGCAATTTGAGGCCTGTCTAGGAAAAAATAGTACACGAACAAATAGACAAAAAATGACTGAGAAATATCAACATTTTAAACTATATCCCAAGTTTGGACACTTCCAGCATATTTCTGGATAAGTTAAATACCAATTATTTATGAAATTTTCGATCAGATAACCTGTCTCAAGACAAATCTTGTAAGGAGATAATTTACCAGTAAGACAAAGAAAAATTCCAATAAGACTGCTTAAAAATGATTAGAATATAAAATTTCATCTTTATTCTTTGAAAGTTTCTGCAAATGTCAAAACTGCTATGCGATGTTTTTGAAAATTTTTGAAAAATGCGATGTTTTGGTGGCGCTAATGCTGGATCAGACACAAATTGATTGTCCCTTTTTACCCACTGTCCCGCACTACCCCACTCTCCCCTAATGTAAAGTTCAGAAATGCCTCGGAACTCTCTTGATAAAAAGTTTTGCTCATAAGAGTTCTATACAGAGATAAAGTAATGCGTTATGGCTGATCAGCTACTCTGACGTGCTGCTAGCCTTTACGGCTTATCTGCATTTTCTAACCGACCTACGGTGTCGCAAAACTCTAAGAGAAGGAGCTAAAACGGAAATTCGGAACAGTTGTGAACAATTAGTTTAACGTAAAAACATGGAAATCATCAAAAACTACTTGACAATAAAAAATAGCAAATCTAGGAAATATATCAGCTGATAGCCATAAAATCAGCAGGAAGGCGCTACACTATTTCACTGCTAGTCAGATACAACGCTAATCTCAACTTTCGCTCATTCTGCTACACTGTAGCAGGTTGTCAAACTCATTTTCACTGAGAGCCATATCAGCGTTATATTTGCCCTCAAAGGGCCAGTTGTAACTGTTAAGGCAGTGTAAATGTGTTTTTTGTCTGCATGACCGCAAAAACCTGCAGACATACTGAATACATTACTGCACATTCAAACTAGCATGTGTATGTGACTAAATAATGTATATTTTATTTTATCGCACACTCGTGGTCCATATCACAAGCCCAATCGAATAATACAAGAATACAGAAATGCGTAGCTATAGCGGATAGCACATTACAGAATATGTGTTAGCTCACAATCAACACTGAGAGGAGCAAAGCACTTTAATAACGCCCCAACTACAATGCCCTTAATCATCATCATACAGGGATTCGGCAGTGGGAGAGAAATGAAAGCATTCTAACATCAAATTTTGGGGTAAACAGCTAAGAGAAAAAATAAAGAACAAAATAAATCGGATGGGGATGCACATTGACGCACAGAAGAATGCAAATTATATCGATCAAGTTTTCCTAGGTTCAACTTTTCTTCCACAATCAACTACGTTAAATGCGTAACCAGCATGACTGTGACGTAATAATTGTTATGCTGCAGTGAAAGGAGCATGGAAACTTCGTATCTTTTTTAAAAAAAGGGAGGCAAAGTTATAACATGATAAAGACCATCATTTGCCTTTATACACGGGTTTAAACCACTACTGTTCCAAAAGAGCTAAGTAGGCTGAGGATTAAAATTTAAGCTTCGCGTGCCACCAATTTGACAAATGTGTGCTACAGCATGCTGCAGCCCAACAATACCTGTCGAAAGCATCTCCTAATAATTTCTTTCTGTCAGAGAAAGAAAAAATCTTCAATACGAAGGCAATGGTTCCCTGCAAAAGATCTGCCACAGTTGTAAAAAAATTGACAAGTAAGACAAAAAAGCAAACCGAAGTTGCTTCAGGGCAGAGCCGTCGCCAGAAAGTCGTCAATAGGGGGATTTTACGTTTGTGCGGGAGAGGGCTTTACATTCGTGCAGGGGGGGCTTGACATTCAAATTTGACAAAAATTCCACTAACTTATAGTGTTTCATGTTTCAATTTGAAGGGCTTGGAGCTTTGTTTGTAGGGGCTAAGCCCACCAAAGCCCCCCGGGACTGTTTCAGGGCTTTGTTAGCCTGGTGCACTTCGTGGTTGCCACGCAAAACACATCCAATCCACGGTCCCAACTGTTTCACAAGTAATGACAAAAACCTAAAACTTTCCCGCTGAACCAAAGCCTGGCATGTGCCAACTATGTTATTTATGTAGCCATATATGCATGCATAGGCTATGCAAAGTAGGCAGTAAAAATAGGAAAAGTAATGATGAGAAGGGTAGCGAATAAGCATAGAAAGCAAGACCCAGTATCGAAAATTAAAAACAAGAGCCTTTTCAGTTTGTGAGTATTTGATTGTGATGTTCAAGATAGTTTATTATTCCTTATAGTTATATTAAGCATGATACATGATTTTCTTTCATTTCATATTGTTGTAAGCAAATGCGAGTGGGGTATTACCTAGCTGGTTCAAAGTGTAAACCTAATTCGTGCCAAAAAGTCTATTACTCCAATAGGCCTAAATATTTTTTTCTTTGCGTCAATAGGGGTACCAAGGGCAATATTTTTAAAACTTGTTTTGGACTGAGTGAGTACGTTTGGATGGATGAAACAAGTTACAATTTTGCTTTTCAAATTTCAAAGTAGTGCTTTCGTTTTTTAAATCTCTAAATTTATCTCCTCTTGATTCTAAATATCTGGAGAATTCTAAATCAATTTCTTGTCGTGTGAGAAGAAAAGAACTAGGAAAGGTGCAGGTAACGTGACAAAAAATGGCAAAGCTTTGTTAGTCAAAATACGCCAAATATGTGGCGAAGAAATTTGAGTGTCAGTGCTTAATATGAGCTTATTGCCTGGCGTTAAAATAAAAAGAATGCAGTGGAACAGGTGAGTGGTAGACAGAAAAATATTTTAAAAGATTGTTACTTCATTAGCAAGTGCTTTAAACGACGAAATAGCCTACCAGGGAAAAAGTCAAGATTCGAAAGCAAATTTTCCTGAGGAGTTACCACTTTGCTGTGCTGTTTTGATTAGTGCTGCTATATACACTCGCCTACGTCGAGTTGTTTAAAAAAAAAATGATTCGCCTCTTTTCCACGTTCTCAAATAGCATACTTCAATACTGACTAGCAGACCAGAACATGGGAGCTTCATCAGGGCGTCACGTCCTGTCCTCACACAATGTGGTTAGGGTTGCCAGATGGCCGGTATTTCACCGGCCTGGCCGGTATTTCACTGCTAATTTAGCAGAGGCCGGTAAAAGGCAGGTATTTTGATAATCAGTGCTCGAAGCCGGTATTTTGAAAATAAATAATTTGCCGCAACTTTGAAAAGAACAAACGCCGAATTTCTCACATTGTAATGACTCTAGTAGTGAATCTTGTCAGGACCAGCGTTGCCACTGCGGTCAGTGGCGTTAACATCAGACTGCTCCGTTTTTCAACATCAGATTAGATCAGATTTTTACATTGCAGTTTAATATAGGCTACATTCTTCTATGAACAATGCCTCACCAAGTGCGATAACCCACATTGAATATGAAACAGAGAGAAGTATCATTTTTAAATGGAAAAGTCGATTATTTATGTGTGATGTATGTGTTATTCCTGTTCCCAACGCTATGAAGAGAGCTTATTCAGTTTGGAACAATTCCCAATCACAGATGTCGAGGGTGAGAAATTGACTAAAGACACTTAAAAACTATGAATGTAACTACTTTTCATCCTAAAAAGTATAGAAAATTTGGGAAAAAAAACAACAGCTCAGACAACATCAGATTTGTTGCCAAAATATCAGACATCAGAAATTTTTATCAAAACATCAGGTCTGATGTTAAAACATCAGAAGTGGCAACACTGGTTAGGATAGTTCCTTCAGGGAAGTTTATTTGCTGCTGTTGACGCAATCCTTGGTGCGATTGTCACGTCACACACATACCGAAATGTAATGAGCCAACCGAAATACGAACAAATTATTAATTGTGGCTTAACAATACTCATTTCTCTCTGTTTTCCCTGTGACGCTTATGAGTTACGACACAGATTACTGTAGATATGACACTGTTGATAAAATGGCCGGTATTTTTACAAAACGCATCTGGCAAACCTAAGTGTGGTTAGTAGTGTTTTTTTTAACGAAAAAGACAATTTACAAGTTTTTCTGAGTCAAAACAAATTTATTGAAGCATGGCAACGGCAAGAACCTTTAGCTTGGTATTTGGCAACATTTCAAATATTTTTTGCAGCATTTTTCAAGGAGTTAGCTTTAATTACCATCAGAAAAATGTGAGGTGTCGAGTCTTGGTCTCGAGCTTTCAGGTCTCGGTCTTGGCTTTTATGGCAAAGTCTCGGTCTCGAAGTTTCAGTCAGGTCTCGGTCTCCGTCTCTGAGGTTACGGTCTCGACTAAACCACTGCTCGGAACTTTTGATGAAGACCCGGTCCCGGTCTCATCATGAAATTTTAACCAGATCTCGGTCTCGAAGTTTATGGTCTCGACTACATCACTGATTTTGACCTTCAAGACCCTTGAAAATTTTTCCAGTGCATGCAGCAACACAATATGAGAAATACGTTGAATAATATTACAAGTTTTTACTTTTCAGTTGTAACATGCAATATCCATCAATTCATCCGTTATATCTTACCAAGATTGTATAAAAACTGGATGTGTGTGAACGTTGAACGGCACTGGATATTAGTTAAATGATTGGGTTATTCTTTTGTTCTTCCAATTGGAAACATAATACGGTGTTCGTGCTATTTTCAAGGTCGGGGTATATGAGAACCCGATAAATATTGAATGATCCTCATAGTAGATATAAAATGGAGTGGCATTCATCAGAACATGAGCAATTCCTTGCTGTATGATGAGAATTGATACGATGTCGTTTCAATATTAATTAAACTTTTGGGTATTGTAGTCACAGTAAGCTTTTCGCATAGACGTTCAATGCAGGTGGACATTAATTTATAATCATTAAATTCATTCCATGGGTAGGCAGACCTTTCCTGTCTATTCTCCCCGTGTTTTTAATGAAGTAACCACTTTTCACGGGGTAAATTGGAATTCATTTCGCTGTACCGAAGATAGTTATGAGACTTGACTGGCGGAATTCATAAGGGCAGAACCACAAAACACTGCGGGTGCACTTAGTTCAGCTGGGTTAATGCACCTTTGTACAATGCTTCAGAAAGTAGTAGAAAAATTGTCCAATGTAGAATTGCACTTACGAATGCAGGTACTCAATCCAAGATGTTAGACAACTGATGGTTAGTCAATGGTGAACAGCTTAAGATACTAGTCCTTATTTTTTAACCAATACTCTGCTGTAGAAAGTTTGCAATAAGCACCGAGCAAGAAGTCATGAAGTGCTAAAGGGGAAGTATCTTCGCGCAAAGTAGTGACTGAAATGTCGCTGCTATATGAACGACATGCATCAAAAGTCACTATTATAGGCCTCTAACTGGGTTTAGTAAAACTTATTTTTGAATCTCGAATTGGTTCCCATTGTTGCAGGGATGTTTGCCTGCAATTTAGAACAGTTCCTCGAGAGCACTGGTTAGTTTATAACAGGAACATGTTCAAGGCACGCCTGAAGTTACAATAAAGAAAATCAGACCCGCCCTTTATCATTCGACTTTACGCTCAGTTTAACAAGAAACAAATTTGTTTTCACTCATGGTTTTATTAATATAACTTTAAGCACTGCGCTATTAATCTCAAATATGTCAGAAAAATATTTAATAACATCAGGGGTTAACACGAGTTCAATTCTTTCATGGAGGAAGAGAGTAAACCATACTGTCATAAATTCAATAGGTCTCAGTCTAACAGACTACCTGTTGACTGTTTAAAAGACTCCAGTGGGAATCTTGCTGCTACTCCGGCAGTGTCCACAGGAAGACTGACTGAACCTGGACATCGGGCACCTACTTATAGTGTTTGTCTCGTATTTTCATTGGTTGGTTCATCAGGTGACAGGACGTCGCGTCACATGACGTAACAAGGCGTTGCATCTTGCGTGATCCCATCGCGACACGCATGGTCATGTTCTCGACGCGTGATCACATCAAATCCGAAATCGGAGTTGCGCATCAATGCGTATCATTTTTATCTGTTTAAATCGTAAACATTATTAACAAATCATGGTAGTTTACTAATGCGAATTATTTTTACAATGTTGTGAGTTACTCTCATCCTTGCTACAATTCACGAATCAATTGCAAACTATATGCCTATGACATTCAAATGTAAACAGTTCACAATATCCACTCCTGTTAAGCCGAGTGTCTTATTCTCTATTGTGTTCCAACTTCATACTTCCTAGTGAAAATCCATTTCTCTGTAAAGTTTTAGTTTCCTCGGCGTTCCTCCAATTCACACTTGTCCACAATAAATGACACTAAACTTCAGGTTCTTCTTCTTGACTCTTTTTCTCAGTCATTAAAGTCATTTCTTGGCTGTATTCCAAAGTCTGGAAATGTTTCATGTTGAGACCGCACCGCGAACTCAACATTCCTTCCCACTATGTTGAATCAAAGAGATCAGCTATCTAGAAAACTTGATTGATGTAGTCTTTGAAGATTCTGACCGAAACGAAGTAATCCGCTTCAACGAAGATATTCGTGAGTAATGATCACTATCCACCGCAGATTTCTTTTGTAGAGTTGATGATTGCATAATTCTTCCCTATATGGGAATTTCGAACAGTATAGAAAATCGGAATGTTGTTATCTTCCAAGATATTCAAAATAAGGTCATCTTTTGATGATGGGAGGCCTTATGAAGGTTGCTTCTGGACTTCGTACAAAAATGACTGTAGTCTTCATGAAGGTCAGTGTCGAACTCGCATTTATATGTAAAATAGATGAAGCGCATAGAAACCTAATAAATTACAAGATGGTTTTGCGAGAACCTTCTTTTATGAACAAGACACTAATGTCTTTTACTGAAGGATGTTACCTCGTATACAAAAAGAAATTTATGTAACGTTTGTATCCTTACTACAAGATTGAAGGTTTTCTAGAGAATTTCCAAACAATAAACTAGATGTAACCTCATCCATAGGTTTTTCGTTTAGATACAACATTTGTGATGTGAAACAACACGCTTTTTGCCAAAAACGACAGTCAATATCGCCGGACTGATTATTTTACACGGTTGGGAAGTTTTATAATACACTGATGATGAGCACATGGCTGTCATCACTTTTTATGGTCTATCCACTTGAGAGGATTATATAAAAAAGTTACGGATTGGAATTTTTATCTAACTTCCTTCTTTAACCAATCTTACCCATCTAGGGTATCCTCCATGTTGAAAATTCAAAAAGGTTCCTTCACAAGGTCCAAAACTTTGTGAGTATAATTACCAAAATGACAAAATATCTTTAACCTCACATTTTAAGTTTTTACCAAATTTCAGTGAAGCAGTTTATTTCAAAACTGTATAAAAGTCTCAATTTTCATACCAGGTATAACCTTTTTTCAGCATTTTTCACAATTGTTTAAAATGTTTGGTTACCCTGAGTATGGTCACTGTGAAACTAAACTATTTCAAAATACGTTTGAAATATATAGGGTAAGATGTTATCATAAAAAGATTGCATCACCAAGTCTTCAAACCAAAAGGTTTTAAAGCAAAGTCATTGCAAACGGAAACAACAACTGTTCAGTGGGTGATAAAAAGAACCGAATATGGCTTCGCATACTTTTTATACAAACGACTCTTACACAAAGTGACTAGCCAATCCTTTTTGAGCAAAAATAGAGGTCACCAAAACATCCAGAGAGTCTATTGAAGGTTTATGCCTAATTTCCTTCTATCAGGAGTGTATACGCACGGCGTGACAACGTGTACTAACACAGAAACCAATAGGCTATACTTCCGATTTCGTACTTTTCGGGCTGGAAGAGTCCGGGCCTTAATATTTTTGGTATCATAAGTATTTTTAGCCATGGTTACTTAAGAAATCACTTGCTGAATTTCTAGGTCAAATATGTTAACAAACCAAATACCGTTAGGCAAGAGAGGACTTTGCCTTATGCGTGCTACCTCCATCTTGTTTTTAAGTCCCAATAAGCTGAAACTGTGTAGTTTTGGAACCATTGATCAGTAAGGTCATCTCGTTGATCAATCAAGGCGTGATGTCTCTTAATTACCACTTTCTTGAAATTCAGGCCAACTCAGGCTTTTTTGAAGGTCGAAATCAACTCAAATATTTACTGCTGATTGTTGAACCAACAAATATGCAACGAACCACAAGCCACAATTTGAGGCATTTGTGCACGTAGGCTACATACCACGATTTTAATATACAGTATCAGCAGCTTGCAGAAAATATCTCACGAAAAATGCAGTTGAGAATAAAGAGCTGGTATATAATCAACATGACATGGCATGTCAAAATTTTTCATACAATCGGACAGTTATGAGTCCGTTCCTGATTTTGAAAGCAACAGTGTTTTGTGCGCGTCATAGCGTAATTGACGTTCAGTTCAGTGTGATCCACGATGATTTTAGAACCTTTGATCATTGGCTTGTTTTTCTGAAAAGCAGCAGTCGGCCCTGAGGGACGGCTGGTGTGAGAAGTTCGATGTTGCAAACGTAGACCAAGAGTTTGACATCGCAGAGAAAGCGAGTGTTGGTTCCCGCGAACATACAGCATATGCAGAAGATCTTGACTTTAGCCAAAGTTCAAGTTCTGCGTGTAAGCAACAACAGTTGTCACCTTTCAGAATAACTGCATTTCTTTCTTTGCCAAGGAGCCACGCAATTGCTGTGGCAGATCTGACCATGCTTATGCAAGAATCATGAGATATCAGAGTAAAATATGAATCATAAGATATAGGAGTATGTAAGAATCATAAGATATCAGAGTTTTAGTAACATAATTGAAATCTCGTAAATCATCTACTTTGGGTAAGCGGTAAGCGAGATTGGAAGAGAGCTGAGAAGTTATCATGTATGAAAATACTGAACTTAGCTCTAGGTATGCGCTTTTCTTCAGCCAATGCATCCCAAGGTGGGAAAGCGGCGTACAAGAGTGGCAGAAGATTTAGCAAGGGAGTGACTGATACAGTTTACATAGCTGGCAAAGTGGTATTCTGCTGTGTATCCCTTCTTCTAACTGTGCAAAAAGAATATTGCCAGCTATTATAGAGCATAGTAATGTGCTGTACCACAAAAGAAATAAAAATGTAGTTGCATGTGAGGAATGTTGAATTCTCCAGTGGTTAGAGCAATGCGATGTGCGTTGTACAATTCCGAACCGAATGACGTCAGAAACTTCACTGAACCAAACCTGAATCATTTTTAACAGATTAATTACAGTGATCTGGAAACTGAATCAAACGTTATGAAAAAATTCAACCAAATTATCAAATCCAAATCCGGTTAACCAGAAATTATGAAATGCAAATCCAACAAAAAACTACAAATCCGCAGGATTTAAATCCAAATCTAAATCCATGTTCATCTCTGACGTGCAGAGGTCTGATTATTTCTTCCGGTTGCCAGCTGTGGCGGCCTGAAGATGGCGCCACATGGAGAGTAATGGTCACCGGTAGATGGCGACCATCAGTAACAAGTCACTGTGATAGTCACCACAAGCGAATCACTGCAATTCATTTATCCCTGTGTAATGATAGTGCAACCTAGTATCAGTAGAGTGACCTCGTCGGGGGAGCTCTGTTGCTGCTGGTTGCTTTGCTGTTAGTTCAATGCCCCAAAATACCATCTTTCTCTTGTGCTTGCTTCAGTAGTTAAAGGTGATGCAGTCAACAGCAACCAGTGGTGCCACTACTTGGGTTTTTCCACTAGATCTAGTGTTTTTCCATTTCATCTACGGTAGTGTTCTAGTGGTTTTTCATAGCTATCTAGTGTTTTTTTATGAGTGAGCTGAATGTAATTAAGTGCACAATATTGTGTAAATGAATCCGCAAGTAAGACTTTTTGATTTTCTACAATGGTAATTTCCTAAAAATTCTACTGAATTTGGCTACATCTCAAATTACACACGAGCGTATGATCTGTTTCTAGTTAAACCACTACGAAGTCACGGTGGTCATCTCTTCAGTGACCTGTGCAAGCAAACAGCGTTGCGGCTATATCCCGTTTTCTTCGTCTCTGGTCTACAATGAGTTGCACAATGTCTTTGTTTGCATTACAACGCATTTTCCGGCCGTTTGCATTGTGTGTAAGTTTGCCTTATTCTTTTACAGCTAACTTGCATTAAATTCTTTTAGAAGATTGATCCATATTTTGTATCTAGTGTTTTTTGTGACTGTAGTGTTTTTTACAATGAAATGTAGTAGGCCTACACTACTTTTCCGTAGCAACAGAGTGGCAACACTGCCAGCAATCGGTTTGGTTGCGAGGTGTGCATGGACTGGATTCTGTTTTTTTGGATCCGGGCTCCGGTGCTTCCAACACAAGGCCGGCGCAACCTATTCGTCCGGTACGGCCATGGCCGACCGGTTTTTCGGACTTAACAAAACGGTTTAGTTTTAAGAAACGTGCCCGTAAAATGCTGATAGACATCGCAAAGCCCGAAATGTCTGGCTTTTACTGCACTTCGCTAATTTTCCTCCAGCTGAAGATAAATTCAACTACCATACATCGATACTGGATACGAGAGCGCAGACGTACTTTGAGATCCCGATGCGATCTGTGCTGCAATATGGAATGTCGCTGCGGACCAGAGTTGGATCAGTTACATCATTTCAGTTCAATTACAATTATAATTACAATTACGCTCTCAAATTTGTCAATTACATTACAATTACAATTATTCTGTGCCAAAAATATCAAATTACAATTACTTTTACACTTACTGATTACAAGTTGAAATTACAAATTCTTTTAAGAATATGAAAATGCAGTGGAAACCGCTTAATAGAGCATCGGTTTATAGAGCACACCGCTTATTCGGGCAGTTTCGGCTGAAAAAAATGATCCTATCTTTTTCCTCTTATAAATTCTTCGCTTATTAGAGCAGGCACACCGCTTATTAGAGCAGTTAGACGTGTAGCAGCACCATGGTTTGCATGCAGTTAGCGCGTGAGAAATCTATAGAATGCAGAAAGTTGATCAAGCAACCAAAAATGAAGTAAAACAATCAAAACTCGACCAGTTCTTTTGTGCTGAAGAGAGGCAAGAGTGAACAGTGTCCACCGCAACAGCTACTGTGCAACACATTATGACAAAATATTGCAAAAATACAGTACGTTTTCTTTTCACAATACTGTGTACAGTGCTCACAACGAGAATAATATACTGTACCCTGATATTGATATGTGTATTGGTGAACCCCTTGCGTGAATGACACCCTATTTTTATTGCTAAAATTTCTCATCGGATAAAAGAGGAACCGTTTATTAGAGCAGGTTTTGCTATTCCCGAGGGTTCTCTGTTAAATTAAGCGGTTTTCACTGTAATACATGCAGACATGTTAGAATGATTCCAGAAGTGGTGCCAGAACAGGCTTTTTGCGAGCTTTAGGGAACAGCACTCACTAAGTTTTTCACCGCTTACCAAATTATGTTTTGCCTATTTTGGCACCTTGCGAATTCCGCGTATCCACAGAGCTGCAGTCTCTTATTTCCTACAGATGTAACTACACAACGGTAGCAGCGCAAACTAGAACCGTCGCCAGAAATCCTTCACTGGGGGGCTTTACGTTTGTGCCGGGGGGGCTTGATATTGAAAATTTGATAAAAACTCCAATGATTTATAGTGCTCCATATTTCTAATTGGGGGTCTTGGTACTATGTTTGGGGGGGATAAGCTCATCAAAACCCTCCCGTGGCGACAGGACTGGCGCAAACACTTATCATCACACTTGAAGCAACAACAGTTGATCCTTTGAACAATGATTGGTCTTCGAAAACGGTTTCTGTAATACAACAGAAACAAGATTCAACATTCTACCAGCACAGTCCAAACTTAGTGAACAGACTAGAGATGGCAGGGGCCAGGACTTTTGCAGTCCTGCCCGCCCCGAGCTAACAAGAAACCGCCCGGCCCGTCTATGCTAAACCACAATTTATTTTCTGGCGCGGACCGGCCCATGGCACGTAATATACCATAACCTCAAAAGCAAGTAACAACACTTAAGTTTTCAGTTCATTTTTTTTGGACAAAAGCGTTTAGTCTTAATGGCTATAGGTCCGCCAGAACACTTTTGAAAACTTATTCGTCCACCGCCTGCAACGTGACATTAACACACGACAAGTGTGTGCTAGGCTGCACTACACTTGCTAATAACATACTGAACATAAGCCTGAAACCCTAATCTGAACCTAACACCTAATCCTAAACTAGGGGTTCCCAAACTGGGATACATGTACCCCTAAGCTAGTAGGGGTGCATTTGCCTATCTGAAGGGGTACATTTGAGGCTAGCAATAGAAGGGAAAAATATGTTTACATATTATTCATTTCGAAATACTTATACATACGTCAGTGAATATTATTTTCAAAATCATTATATGATTATTGGTAAATACATTCTTGTTATTTTCCACAGCCTTTTCCTCATAAGAAATTTTAGAGGTACATGCTCATCTATCGAAATGCTGAAGTGGTACATGGCCAGAGAAAGTTTGATAACACCTGTTCTAAACCTAAACCCAGTCCCGTCGCCACGGGGGAGCTTTAGTGGGCTTAGTCAATCGAACAAAGCTCTAAGTCCCCCCCAAATTGAAACATGAAACACTATAATTCAGTGGGGTTTTTGTCAAATTTTAGAATGTCAAGCCAACCCGCACAAACGCAAAGCATCCCTATTGAAAACTTTCTGGCGATGGTTCTGCCAAAACCTTGGCTACAGCGACATACTATGAATGAAAGTGTTTATTGGTTTGATTGATTCATAGCATGGTTCACTGGTTTGCGTGGAAACAAGTGAAACAGAACATTAGCAGACAGGGTCGGATCCAGCCAGTAAATTTAGGGGGGGGGCGATTTCAGTAATATTTGGTATTCAAGTCTCATTACGGGTTCACTGCAAGAGAATGAAGTACATTTCACAAAACTGCTATGACAAAACAGTTGACGACAGAGTGGACTTATATCACGAATGTTGTTTTCCGAATTAAAAAAAATTATGGTGAATGAAAATACTTTTGCGGGTTTTAGGGGAGGCGATCGCCCCCCCTTGGATCCTCCCCTGTAAGCAGAACGGTGAAACAGAGAGAACAGCAGCAAAACATTTCCTTGTTAGATTTTGAAACTTTGCAAAAACAAAAATTTTCGCCTAATTGGCGAGCAGACCGCAGCGGCCCGTAGCGACCCGGAATGACATCACCGCTACAAAAATTGTTAGCGGACTGTCCCAAAACCTTTAGCGGACTGCCCGAAGACTGGATTGTTAGTGGCCCGTGCCATCTCTAGAACAGACCTCACAGTCAGTTAGCCGAGCTCGCGACAAACAATTAAGAATTAGGCAAGTACACAATTGTAGTTATTTACAGTAAATTAAACACGCAGCTCAAACGCACGACTGCCATCCAGCTACAACTTCAATGCTGATTGGTGAACTGGAAATTAGCACATACACGTTTTAATTCTCCAACAACAAAAAACAAAGTGTATATACGAAAACGATGAAAGTTCCGAAGCTCAGATTTTCGGTCTCTGAGTTTATAAGAAAGCTCGCTATTTCGAATAGCAGCATTTGGGCTATGCACTTGAGAGCCGAAAACGTCATTAACCGGGAAATAAACGGAGTGGCAAATTTATGGCAGATTTTGCACGAGGAGAATCAAATGCGTGATCAAATTAAATGTTATTTTAGTTGAAAATTTGGCTTTCTTTTTGCAGTAGTTGCACCGTGCCTCAGTTCTGGTTAGGGGTTTAAAAAATTTGGACAGTGGTGTTGGAAGGGATTCAGCAGTGTATTCAAGATATTCGTTTTGATCATCCATTTTTTAAATGTTACAATTTCTGCAATATATTGTAATTTACTAAGATAAGTTTGTGGTTGAATAATGATTGAATAAATGAACACACAAAAACATTTACTTTAGCGTGCCTAATATTGATCTATCCAGGGGCAACTCCAGTTCAACAGCGTTACTTGGGCTCATCACATATTTTGCATGCAGTCCATAAAAATAAGATTTATAAAACTGCGAGAAAGGTGATGTACATGGAAAATATGTCTTTCCGCAATCTTTCTGGTCCAAAATGACTTATTTTTTTATAACTACCCTTGTTTCATTTCTAATTTAAGAGTGAAAAATAGCAATAAAAAAGCTTTGCAAAGCAAACGGATCTGCAAGTCGCGGTTATACAAACAACTGACTGAATGCAGCAGTTCGAGTATTGCGTCACGGAAACTTCAATTTACTCTCAATCTGGTTGGCACTATGTTTGCTTTGTGACTTAATACACGTAACAATGAATGAGAAGTTCTCTTGAGAGTTTGTCCATTGTTGCGTAATTTACGTCACAGAGCAAAGATAACGCCAGTTAGAATTGCTCTCAAATGGGAACTGTCCATTGATTTAGAATTTAACCCAATGCTCTAAGTCTGTGGTCTATGGCATGCAAATCCATTTCTTCAAAAAACATTCAATCTGACATGAATTATATTGCAAAAAATTCTTCTTTGCAATTGGTAACTCAGACTGTAACGGATGAGCAACGGAACTTTGTAACAACCGCTGTCTTGCTCCATACAAGCGTCTTGTGGATTTCCCATATCGCAAGCGTTGTCGCTGACTCATGCATTATCCGTACGTCATGTACGAACATCGTTCGTTGTCTTCACTCTGTATGGGCCTGTCTGGCTACCTTGTGTGTGATTGTGCTGTGTACCTGACAAGCTCTGTAGAGTACTGTAGTAGTAAGGTCACATGGAAGGTGTAACAATGGTTTTGCTTTTCTGCGTTTTCTCAAATTCTGTGTAGTTGCTCGAAACAAAAGTAATTGTAATTTGGTCAATTTTTATTGCAAATTACAATTACACAAGAATAAAAAGTCTCAATTACAATTACTCCAAAATATGTAATTAATTACACTCAATTACAATTACAGTTGTAATTGGTCCAACTCTACTGTGGACCGCATGTTATGCATCACGAACAGGGCTCTCACAAATGCAACTCCAAAAGTCCCTAGAACAGTACCAAAAAATCCCTAAATTCCTTAAATCTGTGGTGGTGCGGCATAAAACCGGAGTGCGAATGATAAATGTCAAAAATAGAACCAAATATCATTTGCAAAATAAACTGAAATAGTTCATTTCACACATTTTCATACTTTTCCGAAAATCACTAAAAATCCCTAAATCCCTAAAAAATCCCTAAAAGGACTCAAAAGTTCCAATCTAGGGACAAAATCCCTAAAAGTGAGAGCACTGATCACGAAGGCTCGCAGTTGACTGGTACGGCTTACTGAATGCAATCACTTCCAGACAGCACTATGACGACAAAGCCCGCATGCTATCTGTTTTATCTATATTCTTGACAAAACAAAAAGCTTACTTTATGCAAAATGAAGCCTATCAACCAAAAGACATCACGTTTCCACGAAGACAGTTTGGAATAAGTGTTATCGTGAGCAGGTCATTCAAGCAACTTGGTCTGACCAGGACCGGATAAAGGGAGGGGCAACGGAGGTAATTGCCCCGGGCCCCCCGCTGCAAGGGGGCCCCCCGTGATGAAGATTATTTGTTTCAAATAAAATACTCGTTTGAAAAACTTTTGTGATTTAGAGGCGATACAAGAATACAACTCTATATTATATTCCTATGTTGGGTTAAGTATTAGGGGCCCCCAAAAGCAACTGATTTCTCTACAACAAGGGTGTCAAACTCATTTTCACTGAGGGCCATATCAACATTATAGTTGCCCTGAAAGGGCCAGTTGTAACTGTATGGTTGCCCTCAAAGGGCCAGTTGTAACAGAATTAAATGGCAAAGAACGTTGTTCGCCTTTGTAAACAGGTGTATAAACCACTACAGTCCCAAAATATAAGCATGCTGAGGCTTAAAATTTAAGCTTCGCAGGCCATACAAAAAGACGTAGCCGCCCACATTTGGCCCGCGGGCCACCAGTTTTGACACATGTGCTCTACAAGTTTCACTGTCTGCCAGTTCTAGTAATCGCTACTGGATAGCCTATAAGCATTTTCGGTTTTGTTTAATGCAAATATGTTTGATTTCGCTGGTAACTTTTTTCTAATAATCGTTCTTTTGGCATGGGTATGACCAGGGGCGCACGCAGAGGGGGGTTGAGGGGGCTACAGCCCCCTTAACGGAAATCGCCTAAACACAAATTTGTTGCTGACATTTGTTAAAACACAAAACAATTACGCACATGCATACATAGCTGTATAAAGATTTCGATTATGACTAGTGGTGTAGTGATCTGTTACCTTGTTACGTTACGAGTGTTACGCTTCAATTGCAATAAGCAAATCGTGCTAAGACTATAGGAAACCCTCGCTGAATGTCGCTTTTCGACAAAGACAAGTCATGAGTCATAATGGCAAGAGAAACCGCTTCATACATCCTATGACGTACAAATTCTGCACGTGTTGAGCAAAGCGTTACGATTGGAGTTGTTCCTCCTGTAGTTCGAATTTCGGGTACCGTGATAGTCAGAAGAGTGCAAAGGCGCAGCCAGGGGGGGTGCTGAAGGTGCTCAAGCACCCCCCTTAGCGATCAGGATATTGATGTTTATTTTCTTAGTTTTTCACCAACATTGTA
>JGI24022J15233_10002276_pt1 | contig 17733 bp, 6 predicted proteins | sample Ectturendosymbi2_FD_15233 | JGI IMG/M metagenome (IMG submission 15233) | reverse complement strand
GATGGTAGTATTTTGCTGAAGTTTTTATTGGAAACTAGGCTACAATCCGAGTCTTTTGATACTTTGGATGACCTGCTAGGGTTTCGGGTTCAAAAGTTATGGTCTAAAGTAATAAAAATGTTTAACTAATTAGATAATTAATTAATTTGTTTATTTTAAATCATAACTTTTGAACCAGAAAGGTTAGAAAGTCGATCAAAGGTACAAAAGACTCGGACATGAGCCTAGTTTCCAATGAAAACTTGGCGAAATACTTTGGCCTAGCGGTTGGGCCTTAGCCCAAGTAACATGAGCCAAAATGACCCAAAAACTACTTATCTTATGACGTCACTCACAAAAAATCTGCAACCACCAACCAAAAAATATTTTTTCGAGTGCAGACTAGAAGACTGGCCGATGCGTTTGAGGGTTTGAACAGCTCTAACGTAATTGGCGGAGGAGCTACGTTGTTGGTAAGGCAAACAACAACTGCTGGTTTTAGGCCAATTTCAAAGTACGATTGTGTTGTTCCCCGACTCTCAAAGTGTTAAATTTTGGTTAAAAAATGCCAAAAAGGACTGCTGTAAATTATCCTGTTTGTATCAGGCAAAAATTAGATATATTTGAAAAAATTTCAGGAAATTTTTTTTTTCAAACATTTTTGTAAAAATTGTTCTTTGAAAAAAATACATCTTTTGCCTAAAAAATCTTTAACAAAATTAATGAAATTAACAATTTTTTTGAAAAGTGATAAAAACATCTTCTAAATTTTAAATTTCAAGGAAGACTTTCACACCAAAAAATTTTTTTGTTATTGAGCCTCACCATGTCCATGAGCTCAACTACCATTGAGTTTGGGAATAATCCATGCTGTGTACAGCTTTGCACTTACTTAATAAAGTCTCATGTATTTTTATTGTTGGAGTCAATTTTAATTATTGCTGTTGTTATCCTAGTAAACAACTGACAATCATAAAGCAAGACATTGCCTCTAAAAATGCAGTAGAAACTAGAAATAGATTCACTGCAAGCCTACGTTTAATTTTCTTGTAAAGTTTACAAAAAATTTTAAATCTTATTTGTCAAACCCATTTGTTTCGCAACCCCAAAAGTACATTTTGCAGCCCCAAATGGGGTTGCGACCCATCTTTGAGAAGCCCTGATCTAGAGTGTAGAATGCGAGTACATATATTGTTAAAAATGCATAAAAACATTACACAAATTTAACAGAGAGATTAATTACACGACACGTGCTCACCAACGCAGTTTGTGACAGTTGGCTCAATGTGAAAACCACGAATCATAAGCAGTCACTGCCTCCCTTTGTGACTCTCCTTTGACTTGCACAAGAAATATATAAATTCGGATTTATTGACTGGAAAAATGATTAGAACCGTACAGTAATTGCACTTCTTCATGATGAAAGGACAAATGTTTATTCAATTTGTTATTTTGGATCCCTAATTTGTTTTGCACATTTGATGATTATGGTAGGGGAAACACTGCCTCCCTGACAGCACATCATTGCTACTTGGTTATGACAAATTAAATAAGTTTAGGCCTTCCTCAGGGCCACACCAAGTAATGCGGGTTCTTTCTCAGTGAAGCTATATTTTTATGAGGAATTTCTCATATTGAAAGGTGCGATGGCTAGCTTCAGAAAATGTGGTCGCATTATCTGGTCAGAATATCAGTTGGGTGTGCTATTTTGAAAGTAACCTTTTCAGAATTGAGCAGTTGATGATGTTCTGTGCTGTGCACAAAGTCCTATATTGATTTCAAGTAATTCACTTTTACATTACAATGTACAATCATCAGACCAATTGTAACTCAATTGTTCTTCTCCACAGTGGTTTTGCAAGTATATTTATAACACTGTCATCTTGAAAGACAGCGTACCACAGACGCAGTTATGCAACTGATTGTCTGCGTCGGTTTTATAAGTGTATGTACTTATGGATAAACAGCTCTCATTGCTGTCTGCGTGACATTCGCTGTATGTAGAAGTTAAGTATCTCTTTAGTACCAGCACCATGTTTGTAGAAACAAATAGCAATTGTGATGTAATAAATGTGCTGTGACTGAAAGCAATGATAACTTAGAAATTTTTCATTGTGTGTTTTGGCAATGAGATCAGTACCACTATCTATTCTAAATAGTCAGTTGCACTAGACTACTAGCCAAGTTTGATTAGGTTTTAGGTAGAGCTTGATTGATAAGGCATATTTGGGCTGATACCTGTGTTTTAATTTTTCATTGCTGATAAGCGATGCTGATATTTTGCAACACTCAAACCACATGGTTCTCAAACTTTTTCATCTCACAGACCCCTAAGTCATTTACTGTATTTTTGGGACCATAAGGCGCATTGTCAAAAATTGAAAGCTAGTTGTTTTTTTTTCATACATAAGGCACATTAAATGAAGCAAAACTCAGGTTAGTCAAACTGTATTCAACACTTTCACAATAACTCTCGGGTGCCAGAGTCGCCACTGGGAATTTAATCGCTCATTGCATATGAGGGAGTTGGATCTGTCACACATGCCTAATGCGCCAGACATGAATAGAATAAATAAAAGTTGTGTGCGTGTTTGATTCGGTGTGCAGCAATGTAGTCTGGAGCTCCACAGAGTAATATGATCTGTGGTATGTGCTAGCTACTCCCGGACGTTGCCCATTGCAATTGTTGTTGGTTTAGTACATAACACGATGGTCTGTTTACAAAAAAATTGTAACTAACAATGAAATAAATAGCACCGTTTACCACGTAAAATTGTTCCAAGATGAGAAAGTACAACCAGATTCATACATTAGGCGCACCGCATTATAAGGCGCACTTGCAATTTTTAAGAAAATTGAAGGATTTTAAGTGCGCCTTATAGTCCAAAAAATACGGTATTTATTTTTTGCGGCCCCCCAAATACTGTAAACAACGAATAAACAACAGACCACCTACATGAACAAAATGCACAAGTCTTTTACTCATGCTGTTGTTTCCAAAACACACTCATCTAAGGTTCAGTGAGATTTATGCTCCTGACAACATTCTCCTATAGGCTTTGATAATCTTTGCTTGATTTTGGACAAAGCTACAGGCAAACATCCATTCTGTTTTGATATTTTGGTTTGATTTTCACCAAACTTGAAACACAAACCTCATGCTGATGCAGAATCGCAGGCAGAAAGTCTCCAATATGGAGACTTAACGCTTGTGCAAGGAGATGTGACATTCTAAAAACTGACAAAACGTCTGATTTATATTGTTTCATATTTCTATTTGGGAGACTTGTTTGGGGTATATAAGTCCACCATAATTCCTCTTGATGGGACTGGATGGGACTGCATTGATACGTAGTGGTGAAGGGAAGGACTTCTCTTTCGATGTCGTCGTAAGCCACTGTTGTACTGCTTGTTTGAAGCCCTGAAACAAGACAGCAAAATTAAAGATAATTTTATCTTGGCTCTGCTATTGGCATGCAAATCTGAGAGTTTCTTTAAAATCTTCTTCATCATTAATTTCGTTCAGCTCAGTTAAAAGTGAATCTCTCATCCGTCCAGCTGTTTTTGCTCGCACTACCTGTTCTTGCCTCTAACGTTATAGAGTTACAGAGCTACCATCGATTTGGACTCAAAGAAAGAACAACCAGAAAAAAATCATTTATCGGCGTATTTTTTTATTTAAACGTCAGCATAAGTGTAAAAAGCATGTGTGAGATTGACTGTAATAAACCAACAAATGAATATGTCAGCCTCATATGACCTGTCAACACCAAAATTTCACTTTCCACAAGGTGGTCCTAAACTTTTGTCCATAAAAGTAGGAACAAAATTATAAATCATTTGTTGCTTCAACTCTCTTTCTGACATAAGTCTAAAATAAGTACATTTCCTGAAAGTAATTAGGCTACAATAAAGTTTTCTAAGAAAGTTCCCTAGGACAAATATCACAAATAAGAACAATATGGTAGCTCTGGTTATAGCAAACATGTGCTTATACTAAGAGATGGCGAAGTAGTCTTTCTTATGTTCTGTTGACTCGTGTATTTGTGAAGTAACAATAACGATTGACAACTGACTTCAGATATGTAACAATGACATTTGATAATGTCGTGACGCTTTTGCTCAAAACGGCCTTAGTAAGTTAGTGTACTCAGGAATACAAAACAGCAAGTTTTGCAATACTTCGGGAAGTTTTGCAATGCTTGAAGCTACCGTGTGCAGGTGTTGTGTACGAACTAAACTCCCATTATACTTCCCGAAGTTTTCGCAGCACGAAAAGTTTGACTGGTACTTAAGGTGCAGAAGTCCAGTCGATGCATAGTTTAGCGCAGATTAAATTGAGAAGTTTGCATGAAAAATGAAATGCGTTATGTTAAGCAACATTTATGGCAGTATGAATATGATTACAAATGCAATCGCTACTCACTAGTGACGACAACTATCGCTATGAAGCAGTTGCATGTAGCATCTTAAAAGGATTCTACTTTTCTTAACTTGATGTGTTAGGCCTAGTGCACTGGTTTATACTGTATGCAAACTAAAATAACGTGTTCGTGAGTTAACTTAATCAACATTTTCCGCGAGGCATGATAATGACAATTGTGATCTCACAATCCAAGCTGTTGCAACGTGCTGGTTTGTGGATATGGCACACAACTTTTGGAGGCGCTACTCCAGCATTTCACAAATACATTGAAGCGATGATTTGTCGTTTGGTCCGATAGCAGCGCGGTGGTCAGTGTTCATTGTTGCATCACAATTGTTGTTGTCCGTTAAACACCATCAGCAAAAGCAGTGTTTGCAACAGCGCAAGTTAAAAGCGCAGTGTTTGTCATTGGATCAGAACTACCAGGCATTGTTTCACAATCATTGGATACGTAATGCGCTCATGTGCATCTTAGCTATTGTTATGGCGACTTGTTCTTATCAAATTTACTGTACTTCTGGCAGACAGGCGGTAATCGATTATAGCCTAGTGCGGCTTTTGTTTAGGCTAGGTTGTAGATGACTGGCTAACTTACTGTAGGCTACAGTACTTGGTGAAAATGCAAAAAAATTGTGCTTTCTGCATGACAATCTTAAACTGTTGATATGGAACTACTGGGAATGACAAATCAGTTGAGGTGTTTCATTACATACCAATACCAGTATTTCAATTGCAGTAACTGCAAGTACCGTTCCATAGTTTGCTTTTTGAAGGACATGCAGTTATTTTATGTTACATTACATCAAAATTCCAAATTTAATGCTTTACGACTTGGATTGACTTTTCAAATTGAAAACCTACTGAGTTGCAGAAGAGTCTTAAAGGTTGATTCGTGAAGTATTTACATAATCAATATTTTACAAGATTTATGTAGTTTAGTAACTGTTAACAAACATATTATCATAGACCAAAAAAGTTACTGCTGTTTTGGATATATTTTCATTTTTGGCAATGGGCAATTGAATACAGTGCTGTACTAATTTTAACCTCTTTAACTTGATGCTTCATTTTGTACTTCCTTCCTTTTCATTGTTTACCATCTTTCAACTTTCAAGCACTGTTTTTGCTTGTATTGGTTTAAGCACTGTAGGCAGTTGTTTCACAATCAGTGTTCTCTTCTTATTGTTTCGTTATTTTAACATTCTTTTTTTATTCATGGCACTGCGTGTATTTATTGCAAACAGTGTATGCTATGCCAACAAGTTAATCAAATATTGAAATTACTGTAATTTCAAAAATTTTAGCTCATAAATCCTGATTTTTAAGTTTTTGCAAAAAAGGTAAGGCATAAAATACATCATATTTTTGATAATGAGGCAGAAAACAAGATTTAAAAATTTTGGAAATATCGGTATCGGCCTTAAAAAAGCCATATCGGTCGATCTCTGCTTTCAAGCAGCCTCTGGTCCACAGAGTTTTGATTCTAATTTCAAGACTTAATAATATATGAAATCAGTCTGTTCAAGCACTTTTAGACCATTTCCAGGCAAAAAACATAAGCAGTGCCTACAAACACAAAGGTTTTATGTTTGCTTGATAAAAATCAGGGAATATGATCTCAATCTTCTGGGTACAGGTACACTACTAACAACTGTGTCTCACAGATAGTGTTTCTGGGCTATTAAAAAGGTTGGAGGAGTAACAAGCATTTCCGTTACTGATCTGGTTGTATAGGTTATGCAGGACCTAAGCTTCTGAAAACAATTCTGTACATTTTCATTTCTGGTATGAGCTGAGTGTGCTGCAGTTGTGGAATGAGATTGTCGATAGTTTTAGCTGAAGTCCTAATGTTTAGTATGGTGGAAATTATAAAATTAATGATTATTAATGTTTGTTACTTATCTGGTTGTGTTTTGTTGCAGGCAGGTACTTTTGGTGATGTGGATAAGAGCATTGGCAACTTATTGTACCAAGTTTCAACACGAATAAAAGACAGATGTCACTTACCAATTTTGGTTGAATACATAGCAACAAAAAAAATTGGTTCAGAAGTGCAGCTAAGTTTTGCTTTGGACTATTTAAAAAACTTTCCTTCATTGCCAGTTGATGAAGCTACATTTTCAAAAGAATGTGGTGTGGGTGTTGTTGTATCACCTGAAGAGATAGAAGACATTGTAAGTAGTGTGTGGTGTTTTTGCGTTCTAGACATTCTTTAAAACTTGGTTGGTAACATCATCATAACATTTTAACACCTTCGAAGCCTGGTTAATTCAAGCCATTTGCATGTAAACAGCCTGTTTGCACATGGCTAGGTGTGTGCAAAACTCAGGCATCGTAAGCGCTAGAGAACTGTTAAAAAGCTCAAAAGACTCGGCAAGTCTTGTAGTTTGCAACGAAAACATTTTTTTTGGTTTTGGGTTTCAGATTTTTTGTGAGTGACATCATAAGCGGAGTACTCTTAGGACACTTTCGCCAACTTCATCTGGCGCTAGGCCCAAACTGCTATATTTGCTCTAGTTTTTTTTAAACTAGGCTAAAATCCAAGTCTTTTGATACTTTGGATGACCTGCTGGGATTTCAGGTTTAAAAGTTATGATCTAAAGTAAACAAAATATTTGATTAATCCCTTGATTAATTAATTTGTGTATTTTAGATCTTATCTTTTGAACCAGAAAAGCTAGAAAGCCGATCAAAGGCTCAACAGACCCGCAATGTAGCCTAAGTTCAAATGCTGAATCTTCTGAGGGTTTTAAACTCTAGAGCAATCGGCAGAGGAGCTATGCTGCTGAGTGGTAAGGCAACCAAAAATTGCTGGTTTTAGGCTGATTTCCAAGTACAAATATATCGTTTCTTGGCAGTCGTAATTATTTTACTTCACATAAGAAAATATGCTATTTTGTTCCATCTGGCTTGACTAAAAGTGAAAAGTTGAGTTTCACACTGTTTTGCTTCATTCCCACAAAAGCTGAACAGCACAGACTTGAATTTTTTAGGCTTTCTAAATTAGATTAGAATTAAAATCAGAGCAAACTCAGATGCAACAAATTAGAATTTTAAAATAAGCGGATTTGCGAAAACCATAAATTGAACTAAAATTCCAATTAGAGTTACATTTGCTCAAATCAAAGCAACGTTTATCCAAGTTCAATTCATGCCCAAACGTAGATTCATTCTCATAGTCATAAGCATGAAAATAGTAAAGATTCGTACGCCAAGATGGCGAGTTTCGCCCTGTACATTTTGCCTACATGGCTAATGTGGTGCTTAGGCCCAGAACCGTAACCAGAAAGTTTTCAATAGGGGCCTTTGCGTTTGTGCAGGGAGCCTTCACATTGTAAATTTTGCAAAAACTCTTATTTCTAGTGTTTCATCTTTCAATTTGGGGGGCTTGGAGTTTCATTTGGGAGGATAAGTCCACCAAAGCCCCAGGTGGCAACGGGACTGATTACACCACAGCAAACGTTGAAGTCGTGGCACAAATAGCGGAGTGAATCTGGTCAAGTTCAATCTGTATTGCTGTTATGCCGAGGGTCGTTGGTTCGACTGTCTCTTTGGTTGGCTCAAGCATTGTGACTGCAACACCAAAGACTTGTTCCGATGGATTCCGACAGAGCCGACGTCGCTATCACACCCAGGAGTTCTCGAGCAGCAGCCTTCAGATCAGGGAGATGATGTTTGTTTTTCCAAAACCTTACAATAGGGGTTTGCAACTCATGACCCGCGAGCCCCAAAATGGCGTGGGAGCTGAAGTTTTGTAGCCAACGAAAAGGGCCAGATTTTCAAGCATTTCTGTTTTTGAAAGGTATTGCCAGGGCTGGATTCAGGGTACCGTACAGCAGGCCTGAGGCTGAACAGATATTTTGTCAAATTTGATAAATTGTAGGAGATGATTCGGTAGTTACTTGTAATAAAAAACAATAATCAAAAAGAAAATTGAGGGCCGAATTTTTCCATGGCCTAAGACTAGCCTATATAACCTTAGTAGCCTAATGGTTAGTCTGCCATTGGGTTTATCTTCTGTGGATGGTCATCGTGTGTCTAACACGCACAGCTTGACACATGCAGATGTGGACCATGGACCAATCTGGTTATTTCCATTTGGCTCAGCAGTGCTGCATGGTTGCACACCCCTTCCCTAAAACATCGCAGCTGACTGACTGCCATAATGAAGATGACTATTGTGACTTCTGCATGTGAGTGGATAAGCAATGTGATGAAATCACTGAAAAGACCACAGAGTTTCTTCTGCAGCTGTGAATGAGAAAAGAAATTGACCACGTTTTTAGTTTTTACTGTTGCCGCTTTTCTGTGATGGGATGGCACCATAGAACTTGTGGCCATTTTGCTGCACTTTCATTGCACGAGGGTATTTTCTCATTTCATGTTAAATATTGTTAGACAAATTAGCATTTTTGGCAAAACCAGAAATTAGATTAGAACCAAAGTTACAACACTGAAGCGTTTAGCAAATTAGATTAGAATTGCAGTCATTTTGCTCTAATTTATCAAATCAAAAAACTAGAATTATTTAGTTTTCCAAGTCTGGAACAGCAGCTCTAGTCTGTTGTCTACACTCTACTACTCCGATGTACAGCACTGTGAATGTGAACTGTACATCGGCAATATCGTATAACTATGATGCAGCAATAACGTTCTTCTTAATTGCACCACAATAAACAACACATGACGCAACAACTCTCAATATTTCTTGTTCCGCTATGTGCACTCAATCTCCTGTACAACTAACTGGCCTACTTGAATGTGGCACGGTGATCTAAAAATTACGTTATGATGCATCAACATACTGAAGCAAAAATCATTTCCCCTAAAAAACAAGGAGCCCTCACAAAACCTCACTAGATGTTTTGTGGAACCCCGGTTGAAGAACACTGCTTCAGATCATAACTTTTGAACCTGGAACCCCAGCAGGTCATCCAAAGTATCAAAAGACTCAGATTGTAGTTTAGTTTCCAAAAAAACTTGCGCAAAGTACTCCCATCTGACGCAGGGGTTCTTAACCTTTCTCCTGTTAAGTATCCCCAAATCATAAAACAATCAAACCAAACCTCCAGGTTTGCTGGCAAAGCTGTGGATTTCACATTGTTGCATCACAACAATGCAAGATCAGGAAAAATCTACACGAGTTCTCAATCGGCACGCATTTTCCTCTAGTATAGGATGTTAAAAAATAGCACTACATGAAAACTCAATTGCCATCCAAGTACCCCTGGAAATCTTCCCGTGCACCCCTGGTTGAGAACCACTGATCTAACGCTTTGGGCCCAGGGCCAGGTTAAGTGGGCCAATGTGGCCTAAAAGTCCTCCACTTGTGACATCACTCACAAAAAATCTGCTACCTAATACCAAAAATATTTTTGTTCATTGAAAACTACAAAACTTGCTGAGTCTTTTGAGCCTCTGAACAGTTCTCTAGCGCTTACCATAACAGAAATATTCCCATGCAAAGCCACATGCGATCTGGCTGTTTTCACGCGAACCGCTTGAATTAACCTGGATGCAAAAGTGTTAAGTGTTCTCTTGTTGAATTTAGTTCAGATGTTTAACATTGTGACATTGTTTTGAGATCCTTTAACTTGCTACAGACAATTGATGATTGTCTAGAACAGGTGTCCGTAACTTTCTTAACAAAAGTACCATTCTGCTTCATTTTCTAGCTGATATGGTAGGTGAGGAACCGTAAGCTAAATTGTACTCATTTCTAATCGTCATCATAATGAAATGCCAATTTAAATTCCAAATTTTATCAAATCCAGAGAGCCAATTCAGGGGTGTTAAAGAACCACATGCACCTCTGGAGCTACAGGTTGCTGAACCCTGGTCTAGACTAACATTCTTTGCTGCTCAAAACAAAAAAACAGGCTGAAATGTCCTTGGATAATACAAATGCCAAACTGTGAGAAAGATTTTAGAAGTATTTGCATCTAATGTTTTTTAATTAGAGGATTAATTATTTAGTTGATTTTAGGACACACCTTTTTGAACCAGAAATGCTAGAAAGCCATTCAAAGGCTCGAAAGACTTGCATTCTAGCCTAGTTTCCAATGAAAACCCATGTAGAAAAATTCCATGTAGTTGTTGGGGCCCAGGACCAGGTAACCTCAGCCAAAATGACCTAAAACCTGCCCAAATTATGACGTCACCCACAAAAAAACAAAACCTAATTTTTTTTACCTGCAAACTAGAAGGCTCGCTGCTTCTTTCGAGTGTTTTAAGTTTGAACAGCTCTCTAGCACAATCACCTGGTGAGTTATGGAGTTGCTAAGTGATGCTAGAAACCAAGGTTCGTCCAAACTGTCCTGGCAGCGAAGATGTTAAGGATCCTCAATTTGTCTTCTGGCACACCATTGCTGAATGCGTAAATGTGGGATATTTATCATGCATAGGAAGAGAAAATCTCATGTTTCATATATTTATAAGCAGAGTTACCTTTTTGGTGATAATTACCCTGTGTGTAGTATTTCTGCAAAAATTGCAAGGCTTATACTTTTTTCAGGTTGAATGTATTATACAAAAGCACAAGGAAAAACTCCTTAAAGAGCGATACAGATTTAATGCTGGCAGACTCCTTGGTGAAATTCGTGCAAAAATAAAATTTGCTGATGGCAAAATCATTAAGAATGAACTAGATATGCAAATTTTGGATCTTCTTGGGCCAAAAACAGAAGCAGACCTGGCCCCCATGCACAAATCAAAGGTAATTTTTTGTTTCTAGGTTGTATTACCATTGTTTCATAAGGATACCACACAACATATACTAGTTAGTTCTGTACAAAGGGTGTCAACAGGGTGCATTTAGGAATTTCATCGCTTTGTTATTTGCAAATATTATTTAATGATAGCACTATGGTTGAACTATATCTTGCATATGTTAGTTTTATGAATCTATCAAATTCATCGGTGGCTTTGTTGTAAAATGGATTTTCAAGTTGCCCATCTGCACTAACAGTTGCTGTAAATTATCTAAGTGTCCCTTTATTATTTTTAACATTACCTCCACAATGGCTGTAATTACTCTCACGGGGACTGTATGTTTAGTCTGAGTATTCATCGTATGAACATTAACATGTTTTCATAATGTGTGGTTGCAAATGTAATTTACCTTGATATGCAGTTTTGAGTATAAACCAAGTAAGTTTGACAATTAAAAGCTTTCTCAAAACTCAACAAAAATGTGTGTGTTTGATAATAAACCGTATACCAGTATTTGCAAAGTGTTCTTGTGAACTTTTATCATTTACTCAAAATTGAACAGGAGTGTTGACTTAAGTGTATCTTATACTGTATTTAGTGGTGAAAAACCTTGCCTTTGTAGGTAATCTACTCACTGCCAAGGCAACCCACCACTAACCTTATTGTATTAGTGTCAAGCCATGGAACGTTTAATTTTGCTTTGCATATTTCAAGAAAGAACCTAAGAAAAAAAATGAAGCTGCTTCGTTTCCATCCAAAAAACAAAGTCCCGTTGACCAAGAAATCGAGGAGCCAAGTTCATTGGATCAACTGAAAGGAGCTGCCCTGAAATTTCATAAACCTGGTGAAAATTATAAAACTGATGGTTATGTTATCACACCAAACACCTTCAAATTGCTGGAAGAACATTTGATCATTACTGGTGGACAGGTCTGTTCTCAACTTTCAAGATGCTAATAGCTTTTGTCAAGTAGCAGCTTTGCATTACATTGAATAAGCTTCCTGTCAACAGCATCACAGTTCATGCATCAGCACTTGTTTATAATGTGAATCGCATGGTTTAATTTCTTGAGTAGTCCTGGAGGTTTGAGTTCCAGAGCTATATATCAATCTTATTCATGATATGATAAAGCGGATGGAGAGTATTTTGTAGCAGAAGCTACAAGGCTTACATTTCTTGGCTGACCTGGCACATCAGCCATTCCAGGATTAGATTTTTGGCTGATGTACATTTCTCAGATGACTGATGGTGAGGTGTTGAAAGTTGGCTAGTTCGTTTTTATTAAATCTGTTGGTTTATTTGAATCCTCTCTTGGAAATTTTTTTGCGCAAACACATTGTTATATTTTATTTCTTACATATTTTATTTTCTTACAAAATATGGTGCAAAAATCTGTGTTTTCGTTTTTTAATTTCAACAGTTTTTCCTACAGATAGCAAAAACCTAACTTCTTGTATAAATCATACTTCCTGTGAAATATAGAAACTTGTAATTATTTTAGGTAAATGTAGGCATTTGAGATGCTATTTGCAGCATATTATGTTGTGAGTTAAAACTTCACTTTTTTATCTCTCCAAGTGATGAAGGATAAATACTGATTCTGAAACTAAATCAGATTGTAATCTTACTAAATTCAACCTGTGGTTGTGCTTACACCAGCCTTATCCTTCTGTACTATGCACTACACATGAGTTTAGTAGATTGGTGGAATGCAATTTAATTTATGCAGCTCTACAGTTCACCTCACCATTAGACTTCACTTAACATATCAAGTGTTTCAAAAAATTGTCATCATTTGAGATGTGTGAATCTGAGTAACTACAGTATCTGGGTTTATGAAATTAAACAGGCGTAAAGTATAGGAGAAAATGATTTATTCATAAATGATTTTATATACAAAAGTTTTTAAGATTTTATAAGAAATATTTTAAAGAGTTACACAAGTGCTTCTCAAACTTCCTTGCATGTCTTGTTATCCAATGTTGGTGGTTGCCTGCATCCTTTGACTCTGCTCAACTTTTCTGTTTGAACTTACTGTGCCATTCCGATCAGCACTGCAGTTGATGCTTCGGCACGGAATTCTCTTACATGAATGTTGTGCAGTAGTGGTGCATCTAACCTGGCAAGCTTGGGTCAGTCATACAAGACCAACTTTTGATAATACTTTTCAGAATAAAACCAGGCTTTCTATAGGTTATGCTTTCTAAGACCCAATCAAACTTAGCTGTTAGAGTGGCGTAGCACTACCTAGATCAGCTATGTACAACCTGTGGCCCATGGATGCGGCACAGTCAAAGGTTCTGTGTGGCACAGTTTAGGTTTTCACTGTACTAGAAGTACAAAATGACAACCTTTCCTTTATTTTGATAATCTTAAATGTGACTGCTTTGATGATACAGTGGTCCGCAGTGCCACTTCATCACATCTGTGCTTCGTACTGGGAGATTTCCACACGTCCATTGACACCTTGGTGCAAAACTTATTTCTAGTTTTCTGAGTTCTCTACTTGTCCCACTGGCACTAAACTTGCCTATGACATCACACTTATGGCATAACCCTTACGAAGTGGTTAAAGATGCCACACATTCGTTACCATTGCAGTTGAGATTCGAGCGCCTAACTAAATTTTGTTAAGGTCAAATTAAGTCATTATGTGTGCAGCCCTCATTGAGATAGTGACATTATTTTTGACTCAATAAGGAATTTCGTTTCGGCAAAGCTGAACTATATGTTTAAACAGTGGCACGGGCAGTGGTGTAATTGACTGTGGGAAGAGGTGCGAACTCACAGGCGTAGCCAAGCCAAAATTTCTAGCATTATCTTGTCATTTTGTGTTTTGAAAGGTGGTGTCCCAACCAAAATCCTGTTGCTCGCTTAAAATAAAAAGATTTGGCCTCCCCCAAAATCGTAAGCTGGCTGCACTACTGTATAAACTGCCCCTTGACAAGCTAAGCTTAACTGTAAAAACTGGGCCCCTACATATCTTATATTATTTTGGTATATTCTGGTTTTTGGTAGGTTGTTTTTTGCAAGTATTTTGGAGCGTTTTCTTGTGATTTTGGGTTTAGATAGCCATCCACATCTGGATTCACCATCATTTCTCAACTTTTTTGTGCGTGTTGGCCATTGGGTCCCTTATGGTAGCCAGTGGGCCCCTTTCAGCTAAGTTTTTTCCCTGGTTCAGACCTTTAGTTATGCCACTGGGCAGTGTTCTTTCTGTATTTTAAAAGGGTGTCGTGGTGGAGCTTTAGGGTGTCAACACCATTTTCCCTTTTACAGTATGTCTGATGCTTTTAACTCACTTTCCCAAAAACGCAATATTCCGTTCAGATATGCTCAATTATTTGAATACGACATTCACCTTAGTTAAACAAACTACAGTGTTTCATAAATAGAATGGTTCAATGTAGACCTACATACTCATTCATTTGCTCATTTTCATGTCCGTTTTTCCTTTGAGGTGGATCGCGGAGGCAGCAGCCCTAGGAGGACATGAAATGCCTCACGATCAACAAAAATTTCAGATAGTTCTTCTGGCACACCAAGATGGGACCAAGCAAGGTTGGAGATGTAGTCACGTCACCTGGTCCTTGGACAAGGTTTGGTCCACTTTCCCGTGGGTGTAGACTGTAGCCTGAATGACTTAGTTCGCCATTCTTTCCTGGGACATTCTGGATACATGGCCAAACTAACATAGTTGGGATCCCTCGATTCAGAGAAGTGGCTTGACGTCCTGGGCTTTACAGATTTCAGACCTGTGCTTTTTGTTACGAAGTGTCACTCCTAAATCCCATCTCTGCTGTTTGTTCTTTTTGACATTATTCTTTCAGTCATCACTAAGATTCATGACCACAGGTGAGGATCAGAACAAAAACCGATCTAAAAACTGAAAGCTTGCATTCTTTGAAAGCTCCCATTTCGTCACCACGGAGCAGTAAAGCTCACGAAGAACTGCGCTTGCTTTCTCAATCCCTTTGTTCCGACTTTCGTCATTCGTGAATACCACCCCAAAGTACTTGAACGTCTGCACCTGCTGCAGTGTATATCCGCTCACTTGCAGAATACACTGCCTTGGGCATCGTAAGAGACATAATACCTCAATATTTTCAGAGCTGATTTGCGTTCCTGCTTGGTCGCACGCAGCATAAAACCGATGAAATGCGTGCTGAAGACCCTGTTGAGAAGATCTGCAAATGCAGTACCAATTCCTCAAGCAAAAATCAAATGGTTTATCCTGCACTTCCCAACAGTGACGCCTTTGTCGACGCGTCTGTGACTGTCAATCCAATTCATATAGACCAGAGCTCCCTAAATTTTTTGGGAGAGGACCACATAGTCTATTGCACAACAATTTGAAGGCCAGACATCTTGCGCAATGTGATTTTTTCGGGAGATGTTACATTTTAACAAAACAACACATTTTTCATGAATATATTTTTTCATTATTGGCAAAATGTGTTTTGCAGCCGGGTGAAATGGCTTTGCAGGTCGGATTTGTCCTGCGGACTGTAGTTTGGAGAACCCTGATACAGACTATGAAGAGGAGGAGTGGTGACAGCACACACCATTGCCGGAGTCCAACACCAACGCTAAACGATTGTGATTTAACTCCCAACACGGACACAAACTTCTGAGCAGGAATATAATGACTTGATGTCCAGTAACAGGCAGCCAGCAGCACCGTACTCCCGCAGCACTCTCCAAAGCTTTTCACAAAGACCCGGTCGTATACTTTCTTGAGGTTGACAAAACATGTGTATTGTTGCAACCTCTCGGTGGGCGATGCGCTGAATACACGGTTCACCACAAACGGAATGTGCGCCAAGAACAACCAGATATATGTAGCACAAACAAGCAACATGAGAGTGATCTCGTCAGGTGAACTCTATTGTTGCTTGCTGCCACAGTGTGAAGCTTTGTGCACATGTCGCTCAGGCTTTCCGATCGCAACAGCAAGTCTTTGGCATACTACCAGGATTTCTCGAAACTTTTCTGGAGAGTGGAAATTTGTTCTGTATTGCTATGGCTGGGACGAAAACTGTGTTGGGATGGGTATCATCAGCTTTGGTTCAATTTTTTTGGTGACATCTTGGCATGCACTCTTCCTGGAGGCTAAGCAAAGAGATGCTGTGGTAGTTGGTTCATTCACTCCTCTCATTTTGTGTATGGGGACAATCAATTTGCCAATCCTTCGGTGACCTTCCAAAACGCCATGGCACTTGACACACACGAGTCAGCCAAACCATTTGGCGTTCCACGTTCCCCTAATTCACTATCAAACTTTTTGCAATTAGCTTTAAGCTTGGATTTAGCAGCGGCATCAGAAAGTTTATTGATGCACAGTTCTACAGAAACTTTTATCTGTGCTAAGTTGAAACATCCTGCATGAAAAATCTTGCTTAGTTCTGCCAGGTGAGGTGGCAATGTTGACAAAGGGAAAGCAGCATATTGAAATTTTTTGTTTTTATAAGTCGCAGTAAAACAACGCACATCGCATCATTTTTCTGCAAAATCTCACTCCAAGCTCTCACTGTTGCCTCACTCGACAACCACCTTGTTTTGCATGTGCGCTGCAACCGCTGACCTTTTGTCTTCATTGTTGTCTGATGCATAGCCAGGCAAGCTGATCGCAACGGTGAAACATTAAAACACTTCCATAATTGCATTAACGTGCTTTCGCGGTTCCATACACCATACTGTACAAATCTGCTGCAGGATAGTAACAGGCCGAAACAAGGCGATGCGCATGACAATGCACAGATACCAAACTTACAATTTTCGCTTCCAACTTTTGTGCCAGAAAATTGTCGGCCTGTAACATTGCAGCTGTGTGTTGCAATAGCCAAGTTCAGGAAAACATGTTTATCTCAAATCGTTTTGCTTCAATACAAGGCAAAACCATACCTACGTTTTCAGAATTTAGGATGTCATTGCAAAATTTTATGGTGTAGTTTTGACACCCAAAAACGGCTGAAAAAACACTGCCACTGGGCACAGGTCATCATTCAAACTCACAAGCAGGGTTGCCAGGTTGTCATGAAAAACAGAGCTACAATAACCATAAAAGCCAGAAAGTACCAAAAAATACAAAAAAAAGATAAATACACAAAGACACTTCTACAAAGTATACATATACAGAATAAAGCAGAGGCGACTCCAGGTCAACCGCATCACTTGGGCTCATCATGCGATTTACAAGTATACTACCGTAGTTTTCAGACCATAAGGCACACTTAAAATCCTTTAATTTTCTCAAATCGAAAGTACGCCTTATAATGCGGTGCGCCTAATATATGAATCTGGTTGTGCTTTTTCACCTAGGACCAGTTTTATGTGTTAAACGATGATAATCATTCAATTGCTAGTTGGGTCATTCCATGTCAAATCACCCAAAAAAAGACAATTCTAAACCCTACCCTTTCAGAATTTAATGAAATCTGGCATACATCTTAGTTTCAGCCCCAAACCTCAAATCTAAAAATTTTTGTTGATCGGATGATCAGTTTTCAAGATATGGGGTTTATTTTTTTGAAAATTTAGAGAAAATAAAGGGGGGCGCTCAACTTCAAAACCCCGTATTTTTTGAAGTAGTGGTCCAATCTGGAAAAGTGAGNTA